>Ga0209373_10000159_pt1 | contig 145757 bp, 150 predicted proteins | sample Higcelweek5metaG_FD_187173 | JGI IMG/M metagenome (GOLD analysis project Ga0209373, IMG submission 187173) | Freshwater pond sediment microbial communities from the University of Edinburgh, under environmental carbon perturbations - High... | ecosystem: Environmental > Aquatic > Freshwater >... | reverse complement strand
TCTATGCTGATGGCCATTTGTTCATGGGGCAGGATTTCACCCAGCACCGACCGGGCGGACGCGATACCATCGATCAGGTCCGTCTGTTCACGCAGCAGCCGGGCCAGCCGCGCCATCCCCCGGTTGGCTCGGCTGCGCAACTCACCCGTATTGCGTTCTTCCAGCGCTGCGATCTGGGCGGCGGCGATTTCACCCAGCCCTTCAAAAAGCGCACGCACATGCAGCCCCACCGCATGCGGGCGGCGGCTTTCACACCAGAGATAGCCCCAGAGGCGTCCGCCGCAGAGGACGGAAACGATCAGCAGCGTGCGCACGCCCCGTGCCCGCGCATGCGCCTCGAACAACCGGGTGGCGGGGCGCAGGGCCGCGCGGGAAAGGTTGATGGGCTGGCCCGTCAGCGGGTTCAGTACCGGCAGCACGGGCACAGGGGGTGCATGGATATCCAACAGCAGCCGTACCCGGTTCAGTTCCAGCAGCGCCAGCACCGGCGGGGGCAGCGGCTGGAAGGGCGGCCCGTCATCCGCCTCTCCACCGGCTGTGGAATTGGCCACCACCTCCGGCGTCATCCCGCCTGAAAGCCGCACCATCAGCGCCCGGTCGAAGCCGGTCAGCCGGCGGGCATCATGTGTGATGGCTGCGGCCAGAGCCACCACGTCAGTGATATGGCGATATCGCCGGATGGCCGTACCAAAGCCGTTGATGGCCCCATTGGCGGCAGTGCCCAACGACAGCGGTTCCATTTCCAGCACGAATCCGCCAGCATCCCAGTGTCCCTGCATGGCCACGCGATGGCGGCCATTGCCCGTCACCAATGTCGCCGGCAGGGGGCCGAGCCCGTCCGGTTCCGCCTTGGCCAGACAGCGCCCCAGCAGATTGGCCGCTGCACGACCGATTACGGCACGGACAGGCTGGCCCAGGATGTGCGTCAGAGGCTGGCCCGCCAGTGTTTCGACATTGGCGCTTGCCTGGATAATAATCAGATCGGGCCCTTGCAGAACCAGCAGCCAGCCATGGGGCTGGATATGGTCCATCAAGCCCGGCCAGGAACGGTCCGTCGGCTCGCCAGGGGCGACTGAACGGGGGTCGGGCGGATACGCCATCGGCTGATGTGCCTTCATCGTCGTTAAGTGGAACCCATGGAGGCCTGCCGGTCCGTTGGATATGGCAAAAGCATATATCGAAACGCTATCCCGAGGAGGTTAAGAAATGCTTTGTGGGAAACGGTTTCCAGATCGCAATCCCACCGTCGGCTGGCAAATAGTTAACCCGCAAGCCGTTCCATTCCCAATAAGAATGCGACGTTTCCGATGGGCACTGCAACATCTTCTCAGGCCCCAACCTATACGGAAGGATTATCTTTGTGAATGGAGGTAGCGAAATTGCATACGCAGTGCCCCCCGTGCTAACGATAACGGCAAAATGATGTTCTGGTTGGAGTACGCCCCAACAATGTGGATCGACAGCCTGGTGCCGACCAACGGACCGGCCATACGTGCGAAACCCGCACGGCATGGGATCGGCGGGCGGAGCATGACCGGAGGACCGCGATGAAGGGCTTCCTGCGCCGACTGACTGGCCATAAGGTGGAAACACCGGTCGCCCCCTCCCCTGCGGCGGTCCCGCCGGGGGAGGCCATACCCGACCCGGTGGCCATCGCGCAACCGCCCGTGGCCATCCTGCATCAACCCGCTGCCACCGCGCCGGCGCCGGGTGGCGGCGAAGCGCCGGGCCCCGTCTTTTCCTCCCGGGCGGTACGTGACGCCACGGTGGTGACCGGGGCGATCGATACGCTGGGCCGTTTTGTGGCCGGACAGGACGTGACCGGCGATCTGATCCACCGGCTGGAGGCACTGACCCCCGATCAGGTGAATTTCCTGCAGCTGTCAGCCGAACCCGGCCTGATTCAGCGCGCGCTGGTACGTACCGAAGGGCAAAAGGGCACCAAGGCCGCCGCCCTGCGCAAGCTGCTGGGTGACATTGCCGGCGGGGCCATACCGGATGCCGGCAAATCCAACCCGCTGCTGGTGTCCAAGGAACCCATCCTGCCGCCGCTGGCATCGCTGAAGCACAGACCCACTGTCACCAACAGCCCGGCGGAGCCGGTGCCAGCGCCGGCACCGGCTGTGTTGTTCCCGCTGCCGCCCCTGGTTGTACCACAATCCGCCCCAGCGCCCGCAGACCCGCCGCCTTCCATTGCCAGACCGATGCCACTGGCGCATCCCATGGTACCAACGGCACAGATATCCGCTGCATCAGTGGCGGCGGTCGTGGCGGCGGCCCCGCTGCCGCCACGACCGCGCACCCTGCCGCCAGTACCAACACCCAAGGCGGATGAAGTGAAGCCGGCTGGGGAAAGGCCACAGGCACCGGTCATGGTGCCGGTGGCAATGCCCCCGATCATCACATCCGACACGGTGGAGCCCCCACCCCCTGTGCCGGCACCACCGCCGTCTGTTCCGCCGGCGGATTCCGCCGCCCTGCCGCGTCTGGCCCGCGCCGACGCGGAAAACCGGCGCGCCCGTCTGATGGCCGCTTTGAACGACCACCTCTCCGCCAACGAGGCCGCCCCATGAGCATCCCTTCCAGCGACGTCAACGATGCGGCCCTTCGGCTGGATACCCAGGCGCCCGCATCGGAAGGGTCTTCCGGCGCACTGACCGCGACCTTCGTTTCTGATGAGGCAACGGAAACAGTGGACCCGTTCGATTATGCGGAAACCATCGTGCGCGATCTGGCGCTGCATGTCGGCTCCCGCCTGCGTGACTTCCGCTCCGATCTGGCCGCCATGCATTCCGCCGTGGTGCAGTTGCCGGAAACGATGAAGATCAATGCGCTGGGCCAGTCCCTGCAGGACATGCGGGAACGGCTGGCGCACCTGACCGGCGTGGTCAGCCAGCAGGTTTCCCGCTATCCGGAGGAATTGGAGCGGGTGTCGCGCATGGCGACAGACACGCTGAACCGGCTGGCGGGGCTGGAATCCTGGGTGGCTGCCGCCCGTCAGACGGTGGCCCAAGGCGGTGATGCCCCCGCCTTGCCCGTACCCACCGGCGGTTTCGTCGGCCAGGACCAGTTGAACGCCATCATCGGACAGGTGCATGAGAGCATCGTGCGGCTGGCGAACGCCGCGCGGGAGCTGCAGCTGGATGTGCGGGATCTACGGTCCGACCTGAAGGCGGTCAGCGCCGGTCGGCCCCTGCCAACGTCGGATCAGACGGAGATGCCGGCGCCCGCCCCTGATTACGCCCCCGCCCTGTCCGACCTGGATCGCCGGCTCAGCACCCTTGAAAATGCGCCCCGTCCGGTACAAGCCGCCGTCGGCCCCGACCATGGGCCGGCACTGGCCAGCCTGGAACGGCGCCTGCGCGCGCTGGAAACGGCCCCAGCGGTACAGCCAGCCCCCGCTATACCAGCCCCCGCAGCAACCCCAGCCGCGCCCGATCTGGCCGGTCTGCTGTTCGGTGCCTGGAACCGGCTGGCACAGCCCGCCGGGGCCGAAGCACTGGCCCAGACGGTGGAAAGCGTGCTGAACAGTTTGCGCCCCCGGCTGGACCGGCTGTCCGGCCCGGTGCAACTGTCCAAGGGGTCCGGTCTGGTGGCCGTCGGCCAGGGGGAACCGGGGCTGGTTGTGCTGGTGGCGACGGAAGACCTATGCGGCCATCGTTGGCAGCTGGAAGCCCAGGGGACGGAGATGCGGACCCAGGAGCCGGCGGACCGTCCGTCGCTCCGCGCACCCTGCTGGCGCGCCCTGCTGGGGGCTGCCGCCATGACGCTGCGCAACTCTCCTGGTGCGCGGGTATTGCCGCTGCTGATCTATGGCAACGGACAGATCGACAGCCTGCCATCGCGTGATCAGGTTCTGTCCTATGGCCGACAGATCGGTGCCGTGTCGGCGGCTGAACAGTTGTTGATGATCGGTGCGGCAGACCTGTCCCTGCCGGGGCTGGCCCGCCCGCAGGAGGCGTTGAACGCCTTGGTGGCGCTGGCTTCCTGAAGATATGGGCCGGCTCCCCGACGCGTGACGGCAGCCGACAATAACCAAGGGTCATCGGGTGACCCTTGGCTCATCTCCGCTGGATCAGGCACCGGGCGGGCGCCAACGACTGTCGGGCGGCGGCAGGTCAGGCGTATCGCTGCCCGCGCCGGCGCCGGGCCGCTCCACCTCCACATAATCGGCTTCGATCACGGTGGTGGTGCGGCGGGCGCCCTGGGCGTCGGTGGCACTGGCCGACATATGCACCTTGCCTTCCTGCATCAGCTTGGCCATGCGCAGGAACATGGCCTGACGGATGGGAGGGATAAACAGCAGCAGGGCGATGATGTCCGTCAGAAAGCCGGGAATGACCAGCAGGATGCCGGCCAGCGCCAGGCACAATCCGTCAAAAGCCTCCCGCAGGGGGGCTTGGCCCGCCTGCAGGCGACCCTGGGCCTTGCGCAGGGCACCCAGCCCCTGCCGCTGCAACAGCACAATGCCAAGCGCGCCGGACAGCAGCACCAGCAGAACAGTGTTCAAGGCACCAATCTGGCTGCCAACCCAGGCGAAACCAGCGATCTCGATCAGGGGAAGCAGCAACAAGGGTAACAGGAAACGCATGGGCTCCTTGCTCTTTCCAGGGTCAAAGCCTATCTACAGTAGGGTACAGACGACAGGCTGCCCTGCTGAACCGGGTTATTGGCGATGACATCCTTCGAATGGTGTGTCCGCGCCCGACAAGGTTTAAATAATGGTTCGGCCCGTCCGATGTAAGGGCTGCCCGGAAAAGGGCACCCGGCGGTGGGCTGATAGATGTCTGATTATGGCCGATAGTGGCATAAGCATGATGATAGGTGGATTGTGATGGGTGGAGGAAGCGTCTTGCTGGAAATCGTGATTTTCGCGGCGGTCGCGGCTTTCTTCATCTATCGGCTGCGCAGCGTGCTGGGCCGTCGCCATGGGGAGGAGCGGGAACGCCCCAACCCCTATGTCCAGCGCCCGGGCGACACTGCGCCGGTTGCCGATGCCGATAGCAATGTCGTGCAGCTTCCCGACCGCCGCCCGGTGGAGACTGTCAGCGTACCCAATGACGGCCCGATCTCCGTGGCCGAGGGTGTGCGCCAGATCCAGTCCGCCGAGCCGAATTTCAGTGAAAAGGGCTTTGTCTCCGGTGCACGCGCCGCGTTCGAGATGATCGTCGGCGCCTTCGCCGCCGGCGATACACCCACCTGCGCCCGCTGTTGGCCGATGATATCTACGACAAGTTCGCTGCCGCCATCCGCCAGCGCCAGCAGGCGGGCGAGGTGCTGGAAAGCCGCATCCACCACATTGAAAGCGTGGACCTGACGGCCGCGCGGCTGGATGGGCGTACCGCCATCTGTACCGTCACCATCACCAGCCATCAGACCCACGTCACCCGTGACGCCGCCGGGACCATTGTGGAAGGTGATCCCGACGTGCGGGAGGAAGTGGTGGATATCTGGACCTTCCAGCGCAACACCCGCGCCAGCGACCCCAACTGGCAGTTGGTGGAAACCCGCACGCCAGGCTGACACAGTCCCCATATCGCCGTTTCCCTGCCCGATCACGCCGGGGTTGATTGATGCGTTCGTCCCGCCTGTCCCTGGCCGGCATCGCCGTTGCCGTGACCGTTGCCCTGCTGTCCGGCTGCGCCCAGGCACCGCAGCAACCAGCCAAGCCCGGCGTCCCGCCTGCGACTCCCGCCGCGCCGGAGGCACCGCCGGCCAAACTGACCCTGGCGCCAGCGCGTTTCAGCGATCTGCCCGGCTGGGCGCAGGACCGGCAGGCCGATGCCATGCCCGCCATGGCGAAAAGCTGCGACCGGCTGTTGCGCCAACCCACCGACCGTGGCCTTGGGCCGGATGGCATGCTGGGCCGTATCGCCGACTGGCAAGCCCCCTGTGCAGCCCTTTCCCAGGTGAAGCCCGGCGACCATGCCGCCGCCCGCGCTTGGGCGGAACGCTGGTTCCAGCCCTTCGTGGCTGGTAATAATGGCGACAACCAGGGATTGTTCACCGGCTACTATGAAAGCGCGCTGCGCGGCAGCCTGAAGCGTCAAGGCCCCTATCAGACGCCGCTTTACAGGCGACCCGCTGATCTGGTGATGGTCGATTTAGGGGAATTTCGCCCCAGCCTGAAGGGGGAACGCATCGCCGGGCGGGTGCAGAACGGCCAGTTGAAACCCTATGATGATCGCAAGGCCATCGATGCCGGATCGCTGACCGGCAAGGGCTTGGAACTGCTCTATGTCGACAACGCGATCGACGCCTTCTTCCTGGCCATTCAGGGGTCTGGCCGGGTGACCCTGCCCGACGGGCGGGAAATCCGCGTCGGCTATGACGGGCAGAACGGCCATCCCTATGTCGCCATCGGACGGGAACTGGTGGCGCGCGGGGAACTCACCAAGGACCAGGTCTCCATGCAGAGCATCCGCGCCTGGCTGGATGCCAATCCCGCCCAGGCGACGGCCCTGATGCAGGCCAACCCCTCCTATGTCTTCTTCCGCCAGTTGGAGGGCGAAGGACCGGTGGGTGCCCAGGGTGTTGCCCTGACGCCGGGTCGTTCGCTGGCCGTCGACCGCAGTTTCGTCGCCTATGGCGTGCCTTTGTGGCTGGAGGCGGAAGACCCGCTGAACAGCAGCACCAGCATCCGCCGCCTGATGGTGGCGCAGGATACAGGCGGGGCGATCCGTGGCCCCGTGCGCGGCGACGTCTTCTGGGGCCATGGCAAGGAGGCGGAGACGCGCGCCGGCCTGATGAAGAGCAAAGGGCGTTACTGGCTGCTGCTGCCACGCAGCGTTGCTGTGCCGGTCAGCTGAGGGAGCACGGGTGAGGGAGCACGGGGCCCCCATCCCTCACTGCGACGATCCGTCGCAGGCAAAGCCAATGGCCGCGTGCATCAACCGCTCCATCGCGCGGATGCGTTCGGCCTGTTTTGTCAGCAAAAGCTGCTCAGGCGTCGGTGGCGGCGCCGGATTATCCACCTGCACGCGACGGCCCCCACCGGCCATATCGTGCCCCTCTTCACCTTCTTGCCCACGCATTTTCCGCTAAACCCCTGGAATTCCGCCATTCTGCCGACATCCACCCCGCGGCCCCAATCAACAGGATGTTATGCGGTTCCTATTGTCGGGCAGGAACGGCGGGCAGGCAATTCTCGACAATGGTATAACAGGCGGCCTGGTCATCCTGATCCGGTGTAAAAAACAGGCTGGCCACCTTGCCGTCCCGCACGGTGAAGGTGGCCTCGCAACCGTCGGGGGCTTTGCTGCCGAACGGCAGACTGATCCCCAAGCCGCCACCGACATGGCGCCCGCCGCCGCCCAGGCCGATCTGCACCGATGATCCTTCCTTCTGTGCTGCTGCCCGCTGATAGACATAGATGCGGGCACCATCCGCCGCAGTGCCCTGGCGGTCCGGCACCCCGGCGCAGGACAGCAGGGCCGTATCCGCCATGCCCGCCAGTTGCGAGGGTGCGGTGGCCCGCACATCGCCCTTGCCCGCGCAGCCGGCCAGCAACACCAGAGCCAACAGAGCGCCGCCAAACCTGATTCGTGACATCATTTTCCGGCAACTCCCGCAAAAAAGACCGCCCCATCCAGGCAGATGGGGCGGCAACCAGCAATGGGCAATAAGGAGTATAGGCAAGCCCTTGGGGTCAGAACCCGTCGCCATATACCGTGTCCAGCGCCGCGTCATCAAAGGCGTAGGTGGCGTTGCAGAACTCGCAGTTGACCCGCACCTCCCCCTCCAGACGCAGATCGTCCAGTTCCGCGCGGTCCAGGCTGCGCAGCATATTCGCCACCCGCTCGCGCGAGCAGCGGCAACCGGGGCGCAGGGCCGTACGCTCATAAATGCCGGGATTTTCCTCGTGGAACAGGCGGTAGATCAGATCATTGGCCGCCAGCCCACCATCCAGCAATTCCGCCGCCGTCACCGTCTCCAACAGGATGGCGGCGCGGTTCCAATCCTCTTCCCGGCTGCCTTGAAGATGTTCGGCCATCACGCCCGCCGTTTCCGGCGGCAATGCCTGCAGCATGATGGCGCCGCCGACCCATTTGCCATCCTTGTTCTTGCCGACAAAGGATTTGATGGCGGTGGCCATCTGTTCGGACTGGCGGAAATAATGGCGCACGGCGTCGGCCATGGCCGCACCGCGCAATTCCACGATCCCCTGGTAGCGTTCGGTATGTTCGCCCTGGTCCACGGTGAAGGCGACATAGCCCGCCCCCAGCAACGACCCCAGATCGGCCTGGAAACCCCTATGCCCCATCTGCGCCGCCAGCCGGTCGGCATCGAAGCGGGCATAGCCGCGCATATCGCCGACCGAGGTGACATCGGAGACGGTATAGGCGACCGGCCCGTCACCCTTGGTCTGCAGGGTGAAGATACCTTCGTACTTCAGGACAGAGGCCAGTGTCGCCGCCAGCAGGATGGTTTCTGCCAGCAGCGGTTGCACCTGTTCGGGATAGGCATGCCGGGTCAGGATCTCGTCCAGCGCCGGACCCAGCCGGACAAGGCGCCCCCGGAAGGAGGCGCTGTCGAGCTGGAAGGGCTGGACGATATCGAACTCGGACGAAACAAGATCGGTATCGTGACGGGGGCTGCCCGCCACGGGATCACGCGAAGTCATCGGTCAAGGCACCAGGTCAGAATGCCCTTCTGGGCGTGCATGCGATTCTCCGCCTCGTCCCAGACCGCCGATTGCGGACCGTCGATGATGGCAGAGGTCACCTCCTCCTCCCGATGGGCCGGGAGACAATGCATGAATATGGCGTCTTTTTTCGCCAGACCCATGACATGGGCGTTGACCTGATATGGCTTCAGCAGATTGTGGCGGCGCTGGCCGTCCTTATTGTGCATCGACACCCAGGTGTCGGTGACAACCGCATCCGCCCCCATCGCCGCCACGTCCACATCACGGGTGATGCTGACGCGGCCATCATGCTGGCGCACCCAGTCCATGGTCGCTTGCGGGGGGGACAGTTCCTCCGGGCAGGCGATGCGCAGTTCGAAATCGAACAGCACGGCGGCATGGATCCAGCTTTCGCAGACATTATTGGCATCGCCGGTCCAGCAGACCACCGCATCCTTGATCGGGCCCTTGCGCTCCTCGTAGGTCAGGATATCGGCCATGATCTGTACGGGGTGCGAACTGTCGGTCAGCCCGTTGATCACCGGTACCGTGGCGGCGGCCGCCATCTCCTGCAACTTCGCCTCGTGGTCGGTGCGCAGCATGATGATATCGACATAGCGGGACAGCACGCGCGCCGTATCGGCGATCGTCTCCCCATGACCCAGCTGGATTTCCTTGCCGGTCAGGCAGATCACCTCACCGCCCAGCTGGCGCATCCCCACCTCGAACGAAACACGGGTGCGGGTACTGGGCTTTTCGAAAATCAGCGCGAGCGTCTTGCCCAGCAGCGGCTTTTCCGCCCCGGCCCCGCGCTTCATCGTGGCGGCACTGTCCAGCATCCGGCGCAGGCTGGCCAGATCATGCTGGTGGATATCCAGAAAATGCCGGACCTTGCTTTCAGAAGCCATCATGCGAACTCCCGGCAGGTCTTCTCGAAGATTTCCATTGCTTCGGTCACTTCCTTCTCGCCGATGGTCAGCGGCGGCAGGATGCGCACCACATTATCCGCAGCGCCCACGACCAGCAGGCCGTTTTCACGCAGGCGGGTCACCATATCGGCATAATTCACCACGCATTTCAGACCCAGCATCAGGCCCTTGCCGCGCACTTCCGCCAGAACGGACGGATGGCGGGCCACCAGTTCCTCCAGCTTGCCTTTCAGCAGGTCGCCCGTGCGGGTGACCTGATCCAGGAAGCCGGGGGCGGTGATGACATCCAGCACGGCATTGGCCACAGCCATGGCCAGCGGATTGCCGCCAAAGGTGCTGCCATGGGTGCCGGGTACCATGCCGGTGGCGGCCTTTTCCGTGGCCAGGCAGGCGCCGACGGGGAAGCCGCCGCCAATGCCCTTGGCAATGCACATCACATCCGGTTCGATGCCGGCCCATTCATAGGCGAACAGCTTGCCGGTACGGCCCACGCCGGTCTGGATTTCATCGAACACCAGCAACAGGCCGAATTCGTCCGCCGCGGCACGCAGGGCCTTCAGATAGTCGATGCTGGCCGGGCGGATGCCGCCTTCGCCCAGGATCGGTTCCACCATGATGGCGGCCGTCTCCGGCGTGATGGCGGCGCGCAGCTCGTTCAGATTGTCGTAAGACACCTGATCGAACGTATCCAGCAGGGGACCGAAGCCGCCCACCATCTTTTCCGACTTGGCGGCGGCAATCGCGGTGGTGGACCGGCCATGGAAGGCCCCGCCCACGACGATGAAGCGGGTCTTTTCCGGGTGGCCGGTGTCATGATGGTACTTGCGCACCGTCTTCACCGCGCATTCCCAGGCTTCCACGCCGGAATTGGTGAAGAACATGGTGTCGGCAAAGGTCAGTTCCTTCAGCCGTGCGCCCAGCTTCTCTTGGCCCGCAACCCGGAACAGGTTGGAGGTGTGCCACAGCTTGCCCGCCTGCTCCGCCAGCTTTTCCACCAGATAGGGGTGCGCGTGGCCAAGGGCGTTCACCGCGATGCCGGCGGTGAAATCCAGGAATCGTCGGCCATTCGTGTCCCACAGATAGGCGCCTTCGCCCCGCTCGAACACGGTGTCGATGCGGGAATAGGTGGGCATCACGACTGGGATCACGGGTCGATACTCCTGACAGCAGAAAGTGTCATGGCGGAAGGAAGGAAAGAACGTAAAGTTTCCGCCAGAGCGGGGACTATTGTTCGCACGCGCGGGGCCTGTCAACGCAACCGCACGCATCCCTCTTGTGATGCGGGCAAGAGGCGTTGCGGATTTAACCCTTTCAGCTTATGAATGGAGCCGAAACGACAGGTCGGGTGGGGGCATTTGACATTTCGGTGACGGGGGGCGGGCCATGGTGCCGCATCCGCCTGGAATGCTTGGCCGTCCCGCCGACCGGATCAGGTGCGACATCCGGGTTTCCCGGCCCCAAGGCGGAGAGTTCTCAGGCGATGCCGAACGATATTCTGGACCCGCGCAGCTTCCCGCGCCCCGGCTTCAACGGCATGCCGGAACCGGTGGCCGAAGCCGGTCCCACCACCGGCGGTATCACCACCATTTCCGCCGAGGCGCGCATCGAAGGTGCGAAAATCTCCCACTGCCATACGCTGCATGTGGCGGGCCGGCTGGTCGATGTGACCCTGGCGGAGATCAAGATCCTGGAAGTGGCTGAGGGCGGCCATTTCGAAGGCATCGCCAAAGTGGAACAGATGCGCGTCAATGGCCGCGCCACCGGCACGATCGAAGTGACGGGCATGCTGTCCGTTGGTGAAACCGGCCAGGTGGAAGGCACCATCCGCTATGGCCGTATCGCCATCGCCGATGGTGGTGCCGTGACTGGCACGCTGCAAAGCGGCAAGGCGCCCTGAAAACCTGCACACTCACCGCCCTGCACAGACAGGGCGGTGAGTGTAAATTGATTGTATTTTAAATATATTGTTGCGGAATACCGGTATAATGTGCGGCCCCTGCCCTGCCTTTTACCGCTGAGCCCCCCGATGAGCAGCACACAAGCCACCGCCGCGCCTGCGACCGGCAGCACCACCCCAACGCGCGATCTGGAATTCCTGCGCCGGGAACTGGGGCTTCACCGCCAATGGCAGGACGGCAAGGGCGGTCGCCGGGCCGAATTGCAGTTCCAGGATCTATCCGGGCTGAACCTGAAGGGCGCCAAACTGGCCGAGGCACGACTGGCCGGCGCCAACCTGTCCAATTGCATACTCGAAGGGGTGGATCTCAGCCGGGCCGACCTGTTTGGCGCCGATCTGGAAGGGGCCGACCTGTCGTCGGCCAACCTGACCGGGGCCGATCTGCGTGGGGCCAACCTGCACCGCGCCATCATGGCCGATGTCATCCTGCGCGGGGCGGATTTTCGTTCCGGCACCTTGACCGACGGCAGCGGGGCCAAACGCCGCGACGGGGCCGCCGTACTGACGGAGGTGCGGCTGGAACGCGCCATCCTGTGTTCAGCCAAACTGACCGGTTGCGACCTGACCGGCGCGGATCTGATGGATGCCGATCTGTCCGGCGCCGATTTGTCAAAATGTGTGATGCTGGGGGTGGACCTGTCGGGGGCCAACCTGTCCGGCGCGCAACTGGCCGGCACCATGGTGGAGGCGGACATGCTGTCCCGCGGGCGACACCTGCCCGACGGCGCCATGACCGCCCTGTGCGAACCGGTGCGCCGCCGCGTGCCCTCAGCCGACCTCTCGGCAATGGTCGATGCGCATGAAGCCTGGATCGACAGCGGCGGGGTGAAGGGTGCCCGGCTGGATCTGGATATGGCCGAACTGGATGTGGCGGTGCTGCACGGGCGCAATCTGGCCGGGGCCCGGCTGCGTCGCTGCCGACTGACCGGGGCCGATTGCGTCGACAGCCATCTGGAAATGGCTGATCTTTCCTATAGCGACCTGCGCGAGGCCATGCTGGAGGGCGCGGTGCTGGCGGGGGCCACACTGCGCCGGGTCAATCTGGCCGGCGCCCATATGGCCGGCGCACAGGTGACGACCCAGCCCATGGCGGGCGGGCGCACCTGGCCCGCCAATCTGGAGGGGGCCAATCTGCGCGGCGCCGACCTGACCAACGCGGTGCTGACCGGCGCCATTCTGCGCAAGGCTGATCTGGGTGGGGCCATCACCACGGGCATGAACCTGCGCGGCGCCGACCTGACCGGGGCCACCCGTACGGCGACAGACGATGAAACCGCCCAGCGCCGCCGGTTGCGCCGGTTCAATCAGCCGGTTCTGGTGGTGGGCAGCCGCAAAGGCATGGCCAAAAGCCGCAACTGGTCATTCGGCGGGGTGGCGCTGGATGCCGATCCCGCCCTGTTCCGGGAGGGGGAGACGCTGACCCTGCTGGTGGGTGCCGCTGGCGGGGGCGATCCGGTGCCGGTATCGGCCCAAGTGGTGGCGATCGACGCCGCCGACCGCACTATCTCCTTGAAATTCGATCCGCTGACGGCGGAACTGAAATCATACCTCAACGGGCTGGTTGCGCCCCGCTATCGAATGGGATGATGCTGGCATCATGATGCCGTCCGTTTCCTTGACGCCACTGGATATCGGCGCCCTGGCCTGGTTCACCCTGCTCTGGTGGGGTTATGGCTGGCTGACCGATCGCCGCCAGGGCACACCCGTCAGCCTGAACCAGCATATGCTGCGCATCCGCATCCGCTGGATGACCAATATGCTGTACCGGGATAACCGGGTGATGGACAGCATGTTGATCGGCCATCTGATCCATTCCGTCTCCTTCTTCGCCAGCACAACGGTGCTGGTGCTGGCGGGCCTGCTGGGGGTGCTGGCCTCGGCGGAGGCATCGCACCAGAAGGTGATGGAACTGGGCTTCACCATGCCCACAGACCGGCTGGTGTTCGAACTGAAGCTGGTGCTGCTGCTGGGGATTTTCGTCTACAGTTTCTTCTGCTTCACCTGGTCGGTGCGGCAGTTCAACTACACTATTGCCCTGGTCGGTGGTGCCCCACTGGAACCGGGGGAAGAGGCCAGCATCACCGCCAAGGCGGCAGCCAAGATGATGACGCTGGCCATCACCAGTTTCAACCGGGGCCTGCGCGGCTATTATTACGCCTTCGCCAGCCTGGGCTGGCTGGTGCATCCCTATATCTTCATCGCGCTGGTGGCGCTGGTGACCTATGTTTTGTGGCGACGGCAATTCCGTTCCGCTGCGTTCGACGCGATTGCGCGCTATTCCGCCCAGGGCATCGGCGAAAGCCCGCCCCATGCACGCGAACGGCAGAGCAAGGGGATTTAATCTCCACACCCCGCCTTTTCCCCGCCTTGGTTTTGGGGTAAGCGGGGGCGCTGTCTTGCGTCGTTCACTCGGGCCCTTTTTCCTTATCCTCCTTTTCTGATCTCCCCGTAACGCTTTTCCACCGTCATTCCCGCGAAGGCGGGAATCCAGGAAACAGCTCCGCAGGAAGATGTTGTGAAGGTGGCTCCGTCTCATGGATTCCCGCCTTCGCGGGAATGACGGTGCAAGGGGTGGAATGGCGGTCCTGAAACCATCACCTACCCCCATGAAAGCCGGTCACCCATCATGAGTTTCGCCCGCGCCATCGCCACGGTCGGTGGCATTACCATGGTGTCCCGTGTTCTGGGTTTTGTGCGCGACATGCTGATGGCGCGCTATCTGGGGGCGGGGCCGGCGGCCGATGCATTTTTTGTCGCCTTCCGCCTGCCCAACCTGTTCCGCTCCCTGTTCGCCGAAGGGGCCTTCACGGCGGCATTCCTGCCCATGTTCAGCGGCACCCTGCAACGGGAAGGCCATGACAGCGCCAAGGGGCTGGCGGAGGAGGCTTTGGCCTTCATGGTCACCCTGCTGCTGCTGTTCAGCGCGGTGATGGCGCTTTGCATGCCGTTGGTCATCTCCGTCATGGCGACGGGTTTCACCGACGATCCCAGCCAGTTCGCCCTGGCTGTGGCCATGTCGCAGGTGATGTTCCCCTATCTGGCGCTGATCTCGCTGACAGCCTTGCTGGGCTCCATCCTCAATGCGCTGGGCCGCTATGGCCCGTTTGCGGCGGCCCCGGTGCTGTTGAACATTGTGCAGATCACCGGCCTGCTGGCCAGCCAGCCGCTGGGGCTGCCGGTGCATTGGGTGCTGGCCTGGGGCGTGCCGGTGGCCGGTGTGGCGCAACTGGTCTGGATGGTGCTGGCCTGCCGGCGGGCCGGCATGGTGGTACGGCTGCGCCGGCCCAAACTGACGCCCCGGGTGAAGAAACTGTTCGCCCTGCTGGCGCCGGGCATTCTGGGGGCCGGGGTCTATCAGTTCAACCTGCTGATCGGCACCAATCTGGCCACCTGGCTGCCCACGGGGGCCGTCTCCTATCTGCAATATGCCGACCGGTTGAACCAGTTGCCCATGGCGGTGGTGGGGGTGGCGGTGGGCACGGCCCTGCTGCCCCTGCTGTCCCGCCAGATCACGGCGGAAGATCATGAAGGCGCGCGCAACAGCCTGTCCCGCGGGATGGAATTCGCAGCATTACTGGGCCTGCCGGCGGCGGTGGCGCTGATCGCCATTCCCGATGCGCTGATCCATGTGCTGTTCGAAGGCGGGGCCTTTGGGGCCGATGCCGCCCGTGCCACGGCGGATGCGCTACAGGCCTATGCCATTGGCATCCCCGCCTTCATCGCCGCCAAGATTCTCTCCACCGCCTATTTCGCCCGGCAGGATACCAAGGGGCCGGTGCGGGTGGCGGTGGTGGTGCTGCTGGGCAATGTCGCTGTTTCCCTGGCGCTGATCGGGCCGTTGGGCCATGTCGGGCTGGCCCTGGCACCGGGGCTGACGGCCTGGCTGAACGTTTTGCTGCTGGCCATCGGCCTGCGCCGGCGCGGCCTGTTGCAGCTGGACCCCAGGCTGGCCGGGCGGCTGGCCCGCATCACGGCTGCCGCTGCCCTGATGGGGGGGCTGGCCTGGGGCCTGGGCTGGGCCCTGCAGCCCTGGCTTTACAGCCCTGCCCCTGGGGTGAAGGTGCTGGCCCTGGCCGGCCTGATCGGGGCCGCCATGGTTGGCTATGGCGGGTTCTGCCTGGCGCTGGGGGCCGCCCGCCTGGGGGAACTGAAGGGTTTGCTGCGCCGGCGGGGCGGGGGCGCACCGCCAGCCGCTTGACCGGCATTGCCTTGCGACGCCATATCTGCGGGCGACCGGTCCCATAGGGGGTCCGGCGCCCTCGCCCTCCACCAGCGAAACATCCTTCGGGAACCAGACCCATGAACCGCATTTTCTCGGGCATGCAGCCCACCCGCCAACTGCACCTCGGCAATTATCTGGGGGCTTTGCGCAACTGGGTGCGCCTGCAGCACGATTATGAGGCCATTTTCTGCGTTGTGGATATGCACGCCATCACGATCGACCATGATCCAGAGGTGCTGCGCTCCAACATCCGCGAAGTGGCGGCGGCCTATATTGCGGCCGGCATTGATCCAGAAAAGAACATCCTGTTCAACCAGTCGGCCGTTGCCGGCCATGCGGAATTGAACTGGATTCTGGCCTGCCATACGCCGCTGGGCTGGTTGAACCGCATGACCCAGTTCAAGGAAAAGGCCGGCAAGCAGAAGGACAATGCTGTTCTGGGGCTGTACGCCTATCCGGTGCTGATGGCGGCTGACATCCTGCTGTATAAGGCCACCCATGTGCCGGTGGGGGAGGACCAGAAGCAGCATCTGGAACTGGCGCGCGACATTGCCGGCGCCTTCAACCGCTATTACAAGCGCGAGGATTATTTCCCCCTGCCGGAACCGCAGATCCTGGGTGAAGCCACCCGCGTGATGAGCCTGCGCGACGGTACGAAGAAAATGTCCAAGTCGGATGAGAGCGAATATAGCCGCATCAACCTGACCGACGATGCCGACACCATCGCGCTGAAAATCCGCAAGGCCAAGACCGACACGGAGCCGCTGCCGTCGGCGGTGGAAGGGCTGGAAGGTCGGGCCGAGGCCGCCAATCTGGTGACCATCTATGGTGCCCTGTCCGATCAGACCAGGGCGCAGGTGCTGGCCGACTATGGTGGCCAGCAATTCAGCGCCTTCAAGGGCGCGCTGGCCGATCTGGCCGTCGCCAAGCTGGCCCCCATCGCCGGCGAAATGAACCGCCTGCTGGGCGACCGCGCCGAACTGGACCGCATCCTGCAAAAGGGTGCCGAACGGGCCGGCGCTATTGCCGAGAAGACGGTGAATGAGGTGAAGGATATTGTGGGGTTGGTGCGGTTTGCCCCCAAAGTTAAGGATATTCGCGATTTAGTGAAAGAGGGACATAAACCGTACGACGAAGTATAGGCCGCTAACCCACCCTCTCTACCGTCACCCCGGCGCAGGCCGGGGTCCAGTTTCGTAGAGCAAAGCGCTTGTGATCTGGACCCCGGCCTTCGCCGGGGTGACGGTAGAAGGAAAGTCAATCCCACCTTCCCAGGGAATGACGGTGGTAAAACGGAAGGACTTGGAGAAAGTCATAACGCTTCGGTCAGACACCAAAAAGCAACCCACAAGGCCCCCATGCCCACCATCCTGATCACCGGTTTCGCCCCCTTTCTGGGCCATGCCGTCAACCCGACAAGCTGGCTGGCCGGGCGGCTGGATGGGGCGGTGATCGGGGGGGCCGATATCCGGGGCGTGGAACTACCCGTCACTTTCACTGGCGCGGTGCCGGCGCTGCAGGCGGCGGTGACCGCCACCCAGCCCGATGCGGTGGTGATGTTCGGGCTGGCCTATGAGACAGACGCTATCCGCCCGGAACGGCTGGCGCTAAACCTGGATGATGCAACTGCCCCGGATAATGACGGCACCATCCGCTGCAACACCCCCATCGATGCGACGGGGCCAATGGGATACTGGTCATCCTTGCCGCTGGATGCCATGGCGGATGAGCTGACCGGGGCCGGCTTCCCGGTGAAGTTCAGCCGCGATGCCGGCGGCTATATCTGCAACCATCTGTTTTTCGGCATGCGGCACTGGCGGCCCGATCTGCCCGCCGGCTTCATCCATGTACCGCCCTTCCCCGACGGGCTGAAGCCGCAAGACAGGAGCCACCGCACGGGCATGGCACCCGACCGACTGGAACAGGCCGCCCGCATCCTGCTGGAAAGACTGGCCGGTTCCATTTCAATCGCATGACAAAGCCATCCGGGTGCCGTTTTGCACTTGGGCTCGGCGCGGGGTGGGGGTAAGGTTTCCATAATCCCCGCGCCGCAACATAAACGGCATCATGCAGATTTACCTTCCCATCGCGGAACTTTCGGTCAATGCCCTGTTGATCCTGATGCTGGGGGGTGGCGTGGGTTTCCTGTCCGGCCTGTTCGGCGTGGGCGGCGGCTTTTTGATGACGCCGCTGCTGATCTTCATCGGCGTGCCGCCCGCCGTCGCCGTGGGCACCCAGGCCAACCAGCTGGTGGGCGCGTCTGTATCCGGCGTGCTGGCCCATTGGCGGCGCAATAATGTGGATGTGAAGCTGGGTCTGGTGATGCTGAGCGGCGGGTCGCTGGGCACGGCGCTTGGCGTGTGGATTTTTGCCCTGTTGCAGGCCTTGGGCCATATCGATCTGGTGATCTCGCTATCCTATGTGCTGTTCCTGGGCACGGTCAGCAGCCTGATGCTGTGGGAAAGCTTAGGCGCCATGCTGCGCGGGCGCAGCATGGCCAGCCGGTCCAAGCTGCATCACCATACCTGGCTGCATGGGCTGCCTTTCAAGATGCGCTTTCCCCGCTCGCGGCTTTACATCTCCGCCTTGCTGCCGGCGTTGATCGGGTTTTTCTGCGGGTTGCTGGTGGCGATCATGGGCATTGGCGGCGGCTTCCTGCTGGTGCCGGCCATGATCTACATTCTGGGGATGCCGACGGCCCTGGTGGCCGGCACCTCGCTGTTCCAGATCATCTTCACCACCGGCATCGCCGCCTTCCTGCAGGCGGTGGGCAACCAGACGGTGGATATCATGCTGGCCCTGCTGTTGCTGGTCGGCGGCGTGGTGGGGGCGCAGTTCGGCACCCGTGTGGGGGCAAAGCTGCGCGGTGAACAGGCCCGCGCCCTGCTGGCCCTGGTGGTGCTGGCCGTGGCGGTAAAGCTGGCGGTGGACCTGATCGTGCGACCGGAGGATCTGTTCTCCATCACCCTGCCGGGGGGTGCATGATGCGGGCGCGCCACCTGCTGGCCCTGCCCGCCGGTCTGTTGGCCGGCTTCATGTTGCTGCTGGCATTGCGGGCCGATGCCTGGGGTCAGTCGCTGGTGGCCGACCTGTCCAGCCACCTGATCGCCATCACCACGGGTTTCACCGGCACCGATGTGGTGCTGTTCGGTGCCGTGGATGGCGAGGGCGATGTGGCCGTGGTGGTGCAGGGGCCGGAGGGCGAGGTGACGGTACGCCACAAGGACCGGGTGGCCGGCATCTGGATCAATACGGACGAAATCGCCTTTGCCCGCGTGCCCGCCTTCTATACCGTTTCGCTGTCCAGCCCGCTGGATGGGGTGGTGCCGCCCGCCGTGCTGCAACGCCATGAAATCGGGCTGGATTACATCCGTCTGGCCCCGACCAAGAAGACCGACGATGCGGAAAAACTGGCCGAATATCGCGCCGCCCTGATCCGCAACAAGCAACGCATGGGGCTGTACACCACCGAGCCGGGGGAGGTCTCCTTCCTGGGGCAGCGCCTGTTCCGCACCCGCATTTATTTCCCGGCCAATGTGCCCACCGGCACCTATACGGCCTCGGTCTTCCTGATCCGCGATGGCGATGTGGTCAGCGCCCAGACGACGCCGCTGCTGGTCTCCAAGATCGGCTTTTCCGCCAATGTGACGGAATTCGCCCAGCGCCAATCGGTCTTCTATGCCGTGCTGTCCATCATGCTGGCCGTGACGGCGGGATGGCTGGCTGGCATTATCTTCCGCAAATCGTAATCTATCGTCAGCCGGTCTGCGCCACGCCACCGGGAGGCCACCCATGAGCCAAGAAAAGCAAGCCCGTATCTTCCTGGTCGTCGTCGATGAGTCAGAAGAAATGACCGTCGCGCTGCATTATGCAGCGCGACGCGCCCGCAACAGTGGCGGGCGCGTCGCGCTGCTGCATGTCATCCCGCCAGGGGAGCTGCAGCAATGGGGCGCCATTGAGGAATTGATGAAGCAGGAACAACGCGAAGAGGCCGAGCAGCTGTTGCAGCGGTTGGCAAAGGAGGTGGTGGATATTTCCGGCACCATGCCCACGCTGTATATCCGCGAAGGCCAGGCCTCTGATCAGTTGATGAAGCTGATCCAGGAGGAACCCAGCATCTCCATCCTGGTGCTGGCCGCCGGCACCGGGCGCGGCGGGCCGGGCCCGCTGATCAATTATGTGGTGGGCCAGATGTCGGGCAGCCTGCGCATCCCCGTCACCGTGGTGCCGGGCGCCCTGTCCGACACGCAGCTGGATGCCATCACCTGATTCGCGCCAACAGGCGCCGGCGGCATACGTGACAGTGACGCCATGCCGCTTGGCGGCAGCCCCTGCCGGGGCCTAGGATGGCGGCAATCCTTCCTGCCGGGAAAATAATGATGAATGCCTTCCTGAAGTTCCTTGCCGCCCTTGGCGCCCTGTCCATGCTGGCCGGCTGCATGGCCGCCCCGGCGCAACGCGAATCCCGCGAAGGTATCGATCCGCGCCGCGCCTGCATTGCGCAGTGCAATCGCGATTACAATGTCTGTATGGATCAGCAATCGACGCAGAACCGCAGCAGCGACTTCGGCATGGGCGCCACCTGCAAGGCGGAACTGCAGAGCTGTCTGCCCCGTTGCTGACCGGCATCCATGGACGTGAGCATCCGACGCGCATCATGACCCAAAAAGCCTTTCATTTCGCGGCACTGCCGTTGCTGGCCCTGTCGCTTTGCCTGCCCGCCCCGGCGCTGGCACAAGACCGCGCCGCACCCGCCAGCCAGGCGGAAATCACCCTGTCCTTCGCCCCGCTGGTGAAACAGGCCAGCCCCGCCGTGGTGAATATCTACACCAAGCGGCGGGTGCAGACGCAGATGTCGCCACTGCTGCAGGACCCGCTGTTCCAGCGCTTCTTCGGGGAAGCGTTCCGTGGCATCCCGCGGGAACGGGTGGAAAGCTCGCTGGGATCGGGCGTCATTCTGGAATCCGACGGGCTGATCGTCACCAATGCCCATGTCATCCAGGGCAGTGACGAGATCACCGTGGTGCTGGCCGACCGGCGGGAATTCCCGGCCAAGATCGTGGCGTCGGACGAAAAGGTCGATCTGGCCGTGCTGCGCATTGATCCGGGCAAGGAAAAGCTGCCTGTGCTGACCATGCATGACAGCGACGATCTGGAGGTGGGCGATCTGGTGCTGGCCATCGGCAACCCGTTCGGCGTCGGCCAGACGGTGACCAGCGGCATCGTGTCCGCCGTGGCCCGCACCGCCGTGGGCATCTCCGATTATAATTTCTTCATCCAGACCGATGCAGCCATCAATCCCGGCAATTCCGGCGGTGCCTTGATTTCCATGGATGGCAAGCTGGTCGGCATCAATTCCGCCATCTACAGCCGGTCCGGCGGGTCCATCGGCATCGGTTTTGCCATTCCCGCCAACATGGTGCGCACGGTGGTGGATGCGGTGCGGGCCGGCGGCAAGCTGGTGCGACCGTGGATCGGGGCTGGCGGGCAGGCGGTGACCAGCGATATCGCCGCCAGCCTGGGGCTGGCCCGCCCCGCCGGCGTGTTGATCAATCAGATACGCAAGGGCGGCCCGGCGGATCAGGCCGGGTTGAAGGTGGGCGATGTGGTGACGGCGGTGAATGGCCGCACCGTGGACGACCCGGATTCCATGCGCTACCGCGTGGCCACCCTGGCCGTGGGTGGCACCACCAGCCTGACCGTGTTGCGCCAGGGCAAGGAACAGAACCTCAGCCTGCGCCTGATCGGCCCGCCGGAAACCCCAGCGCGCGATGAAACCCTGCTGGGCGGGCGCAACCCGCTGGCCGGTGCCAAGGTGGCCAATCTGAATCCGGCCCTGGTGGAGGAAATCCGCTTTGATGGGCCATCCGACGGGGTGGTGGTGCTGGATGTGGCGCGCGGATCGGCGGCAGCCGGGCTGGGCCTGCGCCCCGGTGACCTGCTGCTGAAGGTCAATGAGCAGACGATCAACAGCGTGCGCGACCTTACGGATGCGGTAAATGCTCAGACCCGCCGCTGGACCATCAGCGTCCGGCGCGGCGACCAGACGCTGACCACCACGGTTGGGGGATAATTACACCAACCCGCCTAAAGGTTGAGCTTTAGGCGGGTTGGAGGCCGGCGACCGCCGGCCCGCGCCCCCATGGGCGCGCAAGCCAAGCTGCCGGAGGCAGCTCCCAGCGCCTGAGGGAACGCAAAATCTCCCTGGATCGTTTACGATCAAGGGAGATAGGGTAACTATTCCGCCAGGAAGGCCCGCACCGCCGGCAGGGTGGTGGCCGGGTCTTCCTCCTGCGGCATGTGACCCAGGCCGGGGAAGCTGACCAGCCGGCTGTTGGGCAATGCTGCCTGGAACTTGGCCGGCGTGGAGGCGAAGGAGACCAGCCAGTCTTTCTCCCCCCAGACCAGCAAGGTGGGTGCCTGGATGCTGCGCAGCCGGTCGGTCGGATCGTCGATGCGATAGGCGCGAATACGGTCCAGCCCGGCCCTGCGCACACCGGGCGACCGCCAGCTTTCATAATAGCGGTCCACCGCTTCCGGCCCGAAGCGGGACGGGTCGCCATAAAGCGGCGACAGGGTCAACCGCACCGTCTGCTTATTCAGTATATAGGGGCGCAATCTGGCAGCGGCGGGCGGCTCCACCGTCTGCCCGAAACCGATGCCGGGCAAGGGATAGCCGCCGGGTGCCACCAGCACCAGTTTTTCCACCCGTTCGGGATGGGCGGCGGCGACGTTCCAGGCGATCTGGCCACCCAGCGAATTGCCGATCAGGCTGGCCTTCCCCACGCCCAGCGCATCCAGCAGGGCCAGCAACTGGGCGGCATCGCGGTGGGGGCCATAGGTGCCGGCGGCGTCTGGCCCGGTCAACCCATGGCCGGCAAGGTCATAGCGGATGAGGCGGTAATCGCGCGACAGATCGGCGGCCCAGCCGTCCCAGCTTTGCAGTTGGGAAGCGTTGCCATGGATCATCACCAGCACCGGTGCCCCCGCCGGCCCTTCCTGGCGGACATGAAAGCGCATATCGCCAACCGTAACGAAATCCTGCGGCCCCCGGCTGAAACGGGCCTCCGCCTCCGCGCGCGACCGGTCGGGCGTATAGAGCCACGCCACCAGCCCGCCCAGCACCAGCAGAACCAGCGCTGCCAAACCCAGCAAAATCCGCCCCAGCATGTAATCCCCCATGGCTTTGCTGATTGCCCGACAGGGTACGGGCGAACCAGTGAAGATGGAAGGTGAATTGCGGTTCAGCTCTGTGATGCGCCCATGAAAAGGGGCGGCACCGACAGTGCCGCCCCCTTCCCCAAACGCCACGCTGTCGCGCTTACTTCCAGCCGGCGCGATCCATGATCTTCAGCGCGTCGGCATTGTTGCGGCCATAAATGGCGGCGTTCAGGCTGTCGCGCTTGAAATCACCCCAGGCTGCCACCACCGGATGGGCCGGAATGCCGGCCACCACCGGATATTCGTAATTGGCTTCCGCAAAAATCTTCTGGGCTTCCGGCGTGGCCAGAAATTCCAGGAACGTCACAGCGGCTTGCCTGTGCGGGGCATATTTCACCACACCGGCACCGGAGATGTTCACATGCGTGCCACGATCGCCCTGGTTGGGGAAGAACACGGCCACCTTCTGCGCCAATTCACGTTCCTTCGGATTGCTGGAATTGACCAGCCGGCCGAAATAATAGGTGTTGGAGATGGCGATATCGCCCTCCCCCGCCTGCACCGCCTTGATCTGGTCGATATCGCCACCCTGCGGCGGGCGGGCAAAATTGGCCACCAGACCCTTGGCCCAGGCTTCGGTCTTTTCCGGCGTATGGGCAGCCAGGATGGAACCGGTCAGCGACTGGTTATAGACGTTGGTGGAACTGCGGACCAGGATGCGGCCCTTCCATTTCGGATCGGCCAGATCCTCATAGCTGGAAAGCTCCGACGGCTTTACGGCTGCCTTGTTATAGATGATGACGCGGGCACGCGCCGACAGGCCGAACCAATAACCTTCCGGTTCCCGATAGGCGGCGGGCACGGCCTTTTCCAGCGCCGCACTCTTGATCGGCTGCAGCACGCCGGCATCCTGGGCCCGCCAGAGGCGACCGGCATCGACGGCCAGCAGGATATCCGCCGGGCTGTTCCGCCCTTCGGCCTTCAGGCGTTCGATCAGTTCGTCATCCTTGCCTTCGATGACATTGACCAGGATGCCGGTCTTCTTTTCGAACGCGGCAAATAACAGCTTGTCGGCATCGTAGTGGCGGGAGGAATAGATGTTCACTTCCTGCTGCTGTGCCAGGGCGGCACCGGCCTGGGCAGCCAACAGGGCGCTGCCCAGCATCACGCCGCCCAACAGGCGGTGGAAGGCACGGCGGGTGTGGAATGCCATCTTTATTGCTCCTGCATCTCAATACCATCTGGCTGTGATATGTCGGGCGCATCCGGTGGGCTGTCAAGACAGCAATGCGATCAATTCTCATACGCGACCGGCATATCGGCGGCCGCCGGGCGATGCGGGCCGGAATGGATACCCCCCACCTTGATACCAGCAGCCAAGGCGGCAATCATCGATACATCCAAACGGTTTATGCTGGACTGGCAGTATGCAACCGATAAAAATGCAGGCATGAATAGCCTTTTGGAAAAATGCGCATTGTCGAGATGGGGGCCTGGATGACAAGTGCACAGACAGCATGGAACCAACAAGGTGAGACCGCCCAGGGGGATGGTGGCGCAACAGGATCGGCGCGGCTGGTGGTGGCGGTGAGCCGCCGCTCCTTGCTGGCCCTGGCCTTGAAGAACCTGCTGTTCACCATCCTGACCATCGGCTTTTACCGTTTCTGGGCGCGCACCCATGTGCGTCGCCAGCTCTGGGGTTCCGTCTGCCTGCTGGGCGAACCGCTGGCCTATACCGGCAAGGCCCGGGAACTGCTGATCGGCTTTCTGCTGGCGCTGGTGGTGCTGCTGCCCGCCTTCGGCTTGATGGGCCTGGTGGGTGCCTTCGTGCCGCCTACCTCCGTCGGGGCGCAGATGCTGTTCCAGGGGTTGGTGTTCCTGATACTGGGCCTGCTGGGCGTGATGGCGCTTTATTTCGCCCGCCGCTATCTGCTGACCCGCACGGTCTGGCGCGGCATCCATGCCGGACAGACGGGCACGCTCGGTCGCTTCATGGCGATCCATATCGGCTATTATCTGCTGCTGGCGCTGACCCTGGGGTTGATCAACCCCCTGGTGCAGGCGCGGCTTTACAATTACCGCACGAACATCACCTATTACGGCACACAGGGTTTCAGCGCCACGGCCACCAGCCAGGGGCTCTGGCCGCGCTGGCTGGTCTGCTGGGTGCTGGCGCTGGTGGGTTATCTGCTGTTCCTCTACGGCTATTGGCCGGTCGTGGAATGGGTGAAATCCCTGCCGGAATGGCAGTTGGCCAATCTGCCCCCGCCGCCCCAGCCCACCCCACTGGTGATGCCGATGGTGCTGGGCAGCCTGATGCTACCACTGGCCGCCATCGCCTATGCCTTCTACAGCGCAGCACAGATTACCCGTTTCACAGCCGCCACCCGGCTGGGGGATATCCGTTTCAGCTTCCCGGTTTCACCCTGGCGTCTGCTGCTGATCCCGCTGGTGGCCATTCTGATCATGCTCGGGATCATGATCGCCGCCGGTCTGCTGGTGGGGCTGATCATTGTTGGTGCCGCCGCCTCCGGGGTTGCCAATGCTGCGCCCGGCCTGATGGGATTCCTCATTACCTTCATCATCGTTCTTCTGGCGCTTGCTGGCCTCAGCGTGGTCAATCTGGTCTGGACCACGGTAGCCTATATGCGGCTGGTCGGGCGCGGGCTGGTGATCGAGAATATCCAGGCAGCACAGGATATCCTGAACCGGGGTATGCCGGCCCCGCGCCGGGGTGAAGGGCTGGCCGACGCCCTGGGCGATGTGGGTATCTGAGGGAACGGACAGGGCAGTCGATGCTGGAAGCCTTCTATGAGGATCGGGTCAGCCGCCGGCTGGTGCCGGTGAAACTGACCCTGGATGCCGGCATGCTGCGCATCGCCCATCCCGATGGGCGGGCGCTTGACCGCTGGGACCCGCGCCGCGTGGCCGCCCTGCCGGGGGAAGCGGATGGCCGGCATCGCTTCGCCCTGGCGGTGGATGCCCATGCCGCCCTGCTGGTGGAAGATGTGGAGGGCCTGGCCGATTTGCTGAACCGGGCGGGGGCCAAGCCCGGCAAGGCCCATCGGCGACGGTGGGAAGTGCCGTTACCGATATGGATCGGCGGGGCGACCCTATCCACCCTGCTGCTGGCATTCTTCGTGCTGCCCATGCTGGCCGGCGTGCTGGCACCGATGATCCCGGAGGGGCTGCAGCGCCGGCTGGGTGATCAGGTGGCCGATATCGCCACCATGCTGCTGACCCAATCCACCACGGTGCGGGAATGCGTGGACCCTGCCGGTATGGCGGCGCTGGACAAGCTGCGCGCCCACCTGCCCCAGGCCGGCGTGCCTGAATTTCGCCTGCGCGTGATCAAGGTGGATCTGCCAAACGCCTTCGCCGTGCCCGGCCATATCGTGGTGACGGACGGCATCCTGAAAATGTCCCCATCGCCGGAGGCAGCCCTGGCGGTGATGGGGCATGAGTTGGGCCATATCGTCTATGGCCATTCCATGGAACGGGTGATGCGCTACACCCTGACCTCCACGCTGGTATCGCTGGTGATCGGCGATTTCGGCGGCGGCTTCATGGCTGTGGCCGTGGGGCGGATGGTGGAGGCCGGGTTCAGCCAGGATCAGGAACGCCAGGCCGACGCCTATGCCGCCAGCCTGTTGCACGAACAGGGCTATAGCGCAAAGGCCATGTCCATGCTGTTTGAGAAGATGCGCGCCAAACTGGGCATCAGTGAGGGGCGGTTTGAAAGCTGGCTGGGCAGCCACCCCCAGCTTTCAGAGCGGATCGATACGTTGCGTGCCCTGCCTGAACCGCAGCCAAGGGCCGAACAGCCGGCGTTGGCGCCCAAGGAATGGCGGGCTTTGCAGGGGATCTGCGCCACCCTTTCAAAGCCCGCCGGCAACGCTGAGTGATCACCCGTTTTTGTCGCAAGCAAATCAACATCACCTATTGCTGTTAAGAATGATTCGCAATAGATTGTCTTCAGCCAATCCGGAGGAGGCAGGCGATGAGCGAATATGCAACATGGTGGCCGGATCTTGTGGCGATGGGCCCCAATGTGGGCATGCCGTCGCCGGTGGACACGGAAAACGGACGGGAAAGCCATGTGGGCCGGGTGCGGCAATTGGCCGACCGGATCGATGGCACCACGGTCTTTTCGCTCTGCCGGGCCGAACAGCTGCTGCTCTGGTCGGCCCGGCGCTGGCGGCATGGCCGGTTCCGCTGGGATCAGGTGGAGGCGGAATTCAAACGCCTGCTGCCGGGCGGCTGGGCTGATGCGCTGCTGGCATGGGAGGATGCGCTGGAACAGCTGCACCAATATCCCTGCTCCCGCCCGGAAATCGGCAATGGCTGCATCAGCACACTGAGCGGGGATGAACGCGCGCTGCTGACCCTGGTGGCTGGCCTGCAGCGGCCCCGGCTGATCGCCAGCGACCTGCTGCTGGCACGGCTGGCCAATCCGGGTATGCGGGCGGAACTGATTGCCACGCTGCGGGGGGTGGCCACCTGTTTCGCCATGGGCGGCCTGTCCCTGCCCCTGCGCGGTCCCGCCCCTGCCCTATCATCCTGGCAGCCGGCTGGTCCGCTGCGGCTGGTGCAATAAAGCGCAGTCGCTCACAGCATCGGCGTATCATTGGCAAGGTCCAGCACGGCGATATTGCCCAGGTTGCGCATAAAAAGAAGCCGCAGACGACGATCCGGCCCGTGCAGAAAATCAGCGGGGCCGGTAAGCCGGGGCGCACCGGCCTGCCCCAGCAGGAAGGGGGCGATGGCCAGCCGCAGCTGGTGGAAGGCACCTGCGGCCAGAAACTGGGTCAGCACCTGGCTTCCCCCTTCAACGAACAGCCGGCGGATGCCACAGCCGCGCAGGGCCGCCAAAATGGCGGGCACGCCCTCATCGGCTAACCCCACCACATCGGCCCTGTCGGCCAGCTTGTCGCGCAGGGCGGCTACCTTTTCCTGCGGACACAGCACAATGCGCCGGCCCCCGACATGAAAGAAGGCTGCGTCCGGGTCGATCCCACAGGAACGGGTCAACACGACCTTGGCCGGCTGATCGGGTAACCCGGCGGCACGGCGGCGATCCAGCAGCTCAGGATAGCGGACCGTAAGGCGCGGATCATCCCGGCGCAGGGTGCCCGCCCCGACCAAAATGGCATCGCAGGCGGCGCGGGCGGCATGCATGTCATGGCAGTCCATTTCGCTGGACAGGACCAGCCTGTTCCCGTCCACCGCATCAATATGGCCATCCAGCGACATGGCGACGGAAAGCTGCACCCATTCCATCCGGCTTTCCTTTCCCTGGTCCCATTTTATACCAGTCTGCCTTGATCATGACCGATCAAGGGAGACTTAATGACCCCTCCAGCGCCGGGCGGGCGCATCCGCGCCCTTGGCTTAACGCTGCACGAGCGGCGGGCTGACGGTCGCCAGCCCGCAAACCGCCAAGGGGCAAACCCTCGGCGGTTTGGTATTAGCCCCATCAAGGGTGGTGTCTGATGCCTGCCCTGTCCAGTGCAACGCCCGAAAAAGCGGATCGATCCCCCCAGCCTCATCCTTGGCGACCTGACGCGCATTTCATCCGGCGGCCTTGTTCCATGCCGACATATTGCGGACAGGCGAGGGCACTGATAAGGAAAGGCCGGGCAAAATATCGACATACCTGCATTTCCCGCCGCTTCCCCCGGACCCTGGATAGATCATGCGCTTTGTCGCGGCCGTTTTTCTTGCCTTTGGCCTGTGCCATGCGGTTGCCGCTGCAGAGCCGGAAGTCAGCCGTACAAGGGGAGAGACAGCCGCCGGTTTTGTGTTCAGTTCCAGTGGCATCGGCGTAGAGGGACAATGGCAGGCGCTGGAAAATCTGGCCTTGCGGCTGGATGGTGTGCTGTTCTTCGTCGACAAGAATTTCGGCATCGCCAATGTTTCCTATGATGGCGACGCCACACTGGCTTCCACCGGGCTGACGCTGGATTATTTCCCCTGGGAAAACCGGGGCTGGCGGGCCAGCATCGGCGCCCGCGCCAATTTCACCGAAATGCGTGCCGACGGTCGCGCTAAAGGCGCCGTCCATATTGCCCAAGTCCTGCTGACGCCGGAACAGTTGGGTACCGTGACCGGCACCGCACATTTCCCCCGCATCGCGCCCTATGCCGGTATCGGCTTCACCGGGCCGGTGGGAAATGACGGCTGGCTGGCGGTGATGGATCTGGGCCTGCTTTATTATGGCAAACCGCATGTGCATATTTCCGCCAACGGAACGCTGGCCGGCGATCCACGCTTCATCGCGGTCACCCGTAACGAGGAAGCGCGCCTGGCCCGTGAACTGAAAACATTGGCTTTTTACCCAGCGATCAAGCTGGGAATGCTCTACCGTTTCTGACAATAGACGAAAGATGTAACCTGCCACCATTGACAGCCGGGCGGGTCTGAATTAACCGCACCGGAAGCTGAATCCGGTCGGGGGTTTTCGGATGTTTATTTCACGTTTTATTGCCCGGTGCTGTGCCGTGGCTTTTCTGGTGCTGGGGGCCGGGGCAGCCGGGGCGACCGAAGTTGCGCTGCGCGCCGATTCCTGGTGCCCCTATAATTGCGAACCGGGCAACCGCCCCGGATATCTGGTGGAAATTGCCAAGGCCGCGCTGGAGCCGCTCGGCCACACGGTCAATTACAGCATGATGCCCTGGACGGATACCCTGGCTGCCGTGAAAGAAGGCAAAGTCAACGGCGCCTTGGGTGCCGTGAAGACGGAAGCGCCGGAACTGGTTTACCCCAAATCCTCCCTGGGTCTGTCGCGCCCCACCCTGGTGGTGCGGCGGGGCAAGGATTTGCCGGGCCTGAGCGAACAGAACCTGGAGCCGCTGAAGAATGTGCGCTTCGGATCGATCACCGACTATTATTACAGCGATGCCGTGAACGCTTTCATCGATACCAACAAGGCATCCCCCAACATGGTCCGCGTCTCCGGCGACAATGTCACCGAAGATCTGGTGAACATGCTGATCGCCGGCGAGATCGACGCCATGGTGGAAGACAGCAACGTCGTTGACTACCTGCTGGAATCCAAGGGCTATCGCAACCTGTTCAATTATGTCGCCCTGGGCGAACCCAGCGATGTGTCCATCGGCTTTTCACCCAACGACCCCAATTCCAAAACCTATGTCGACCTGATCGACGCCAAACTGGCGGAGATGCGCAAGAATGGCAAACTGGCACAGATTCTGAACCGTTATGGCGTGCGCGACTGGGCAAAGCAGAACGGGAACTGATCTGGGGGCAAAGGCGCCGGGCGGCGCAATCAGCACCGCCCCCACCCTGCCAATCAGCCGTAGCGCTGTTCGGTCCAGGGATCACCTTCATTGTGATAGCCGCGTTCCTCCCAGAAGCCGGGGCGATCGCTGGCCACGAACTCGATCCGCTTGATCCATTTGGCCGATTTCCAGAAATAGAATTTCGGCACGATGGCGCGCACCGGCCCACCATGTTCCACGCTCAGCGGTTTGCCTTCCCAGCTATGGGCCAGCAGCACATCGGCATCATCGAACACCGGCAGCGCCACATTGGTGGTGTAGCCATCATAGGAATGGAAGATCACATGCCGGGCCTCGGCCAGGGGCCGCACCGTGGCCAGGATGTGCTTTGCCGACACGCCTTCCCAATGATTTTCATAGCGTGACCAGGCGGTAACGCAATGGATGTCCGACACATCAGTGAAAGGCGGCTGGGTGCGGAAATCGGTCCAGCCCCAGGTGACCGGGGTTTCCACCAGCCCGTCGATGGTCAGTTCCCATTGTTCCAGCGGAACCTCCGGCTGGATGCCCAGGTCCAGCACCGGCCAGTTCTTCACCAGCCGCTGTCCCGGCGGCAGCCGGTCCGCGCGGGGGGCCGACGCCCCCGTCATCAACCGGCCTTCGGCGGCCCATTGCTGCTTGCTTGCTACCAGCTTGGCGTTGGGTACGCCGTCCGGTCCGTCTTCCTGTGCCATTCTTTTGGTCCGTCTTCGCACGCGGTTGGATCGCTACTATCCTGTCCCGATGATCGTTGCCGATCATCGGCCTCAGTCGCCGGGCGCCACCATCCGGCGGCTTGACCTCCGCGCCTATGGGAGCGCGGGCAGACCGTCGCCGGCCTCCAAGGGTCATTGTGGTATAACATAGCGATGTGTGCCTTCCAGGGCGAGGGGGCCGGTGGGCAAACACCCCATGCGCCACGGCAGGCATAGACCAAACGGCGACATCTACACCGCACGGCGGGTTGGCAGGCCGGGACAGGCTGTCTAATGTGGCGACGAAATGACTACCGCCCGTCGGAGCCGCCTTTCCCATGTCCCGCCTTGCCCGCCTGCTGTTCGCCAGCCTGCTCTGCCTGTTCACCCTCGCCGGCCCCGCCCCGGCACAGAATCAGGCCCCTGCCGCCACAGAGACGGCGGTTGATGCCAAACAGGTCGATGCCCTGATCCAGACGCTGGAAGACCCGAGCAAGCGCGATGCGCTGCTGGCCCAGTTGAAGGCGTTGCAGGCGGTGGAACAGAAGCGCCAGGGGGCGGACGCCCCCGCCAGCAGCCTGGGCAGCCGCTTCCTGTCCACCCTGTCTGACCGGGTGGAGGAGGTGAGCCAGCAGATCGCGGAGGCGGGGCAGGCGGTGATCGATGCCCCGCGCGCGGTTCGCTGGCTGAACCAGCAAGTAGCCGACCCGGTGCGGCGGGACAACTGGCTGCGGCTGGCGCTGCATCTGGCGGCCATCATCGGTGCGGGCTATGCCGCCCGTTGGGTCACCCTCTGGCTGCTGCGCCGCCCCCGCAATGCCTTGGGTGCGCGCAGCGGCATTCATTGGTGGACCAAGCTGCCGCTGCTGACCATTCGGCTGCTGATCGACCTGCTGCCCATGGCCGCCTTCGCCCTGGCCGGGTTCGGCGTGCTGTCGGCCAGCGAGGCGCCGCGCGCCGTGCGGCTGGCCTCTCTCACCATCCTGAATGCCAGCCTGATCGTGCAGGGCACGCTGGTCATCACCCGCTTCCTGCTGTCGCCCGGCACGGCCAACCTGCGGCTGATACCGGTCAGTGACGAGACGGCGCATTACCTGCTGATCTGGGTGCGGCGCATCGTGATCATCGGCGTTTATGGCTATTTCATCGCCCAGGCCGCCCTGATGCTGGGCCTGCCGGCCAAACCCTATGCTGCCGGCCTGAAACTGGTGGGGTTGCTGGTGACGGTGATGCTGATCATCCTGATCCTGCAGAACCGCCAGCCGGTCGCCGCCTGGGTGCGGGGCGACCACCTGCGCCCCGACCCTGATCACCCGGAAATCGACCCGGCGGACGCCGCCCTGCAGGCGGTGGTGGCCGGCGAAAGCGGCGGCAGCGATGCCGAACTGGGCGGCAGCGACGCTGCCAGCCCGCCCACGGAAACCACGACGATCAACCACCATGCCCAGCGCGGGCGGGCCGTGCGGGCGATACGCCGCCGGCTGGCCGATGTCTGGCACATCCTGGCCATGCTTTATCTGTCCGCGATATATTTCATCTGGGTGCTGGAAGTGGCGGGCGGCTTTGAATTCGTGCTGCGCGCCACACTGGTGACAGGGACCATCCTGGTCGGCTCCCGCCTGCTGGCGGAGGGGCTGGACCGGAGCATGCGGCGCGGCTTCGCCATTTCCCCGGAGTTGCAGGCCCAGTTCCCCGGTCTGGAAATCCGTGCCAACCGTTACCTGCCGGTGCTGCACAGGCTGTTGAAGGGACTGCTGTGGTTATTCGCCCTGGTGTTGTTGCTGCAGGCCTGGGGGGCCAATGCGCTGGGCTGGTTTGACACCAGTTTCGGCCAGCGCATCACCGCATCCGCCGTCACCATCTTCCTGGTGTTGACGTTGGCCCTGATCGCCTGGGAAATGGTCAGCGGGGCTATTCACCGCTATCTGAACGCCACCGATGACAGCGGCAGCGCCGTCCAGCGTTCCGCCCGCATGCGCACCCTGCTGCCGCTCGCCCGCAACGCCCTGATGATCCTGATGGTCACCATGGTGGGGCTGATCGTGCTGTCCGAATTGGGGGTCAATATCGCTCCGCTGCTGGCCGGTGCCGGTGTGGTGGGCCTGGCTATTGGTTTCGGCGCCCAGACCCTGGTGAAGGATGTGATCACCGGCCTGTTCATGCTGATCGAGGATACGCTGTCGGTGGGCGATGTGGTGAATGTCGGCGGCAAGGGTGGATCGGTGGAGGCCATCACCATCCGCACCATCCGCCTGCGCGACTATGACGGGTCGGTCCACACCATCCCGTTCAGTTCCGTCACCACCGCCACCAACATGACCAAGGATTTCAGCTTCTATGTGCTGCAGGTGACGGTGGATTACCGGGAGGATACCGATCAGGTCATCAGCGTGCTGCGCGACATTGCCGAGCAGATGCGCGCCGAGCCGGCCCATGCCGCCGCCATGCTGGGGCCGTTGGATGTGGCGGGTGTGGATGCGTTCCAGGAAAATGCCGTGCTGATCAAGGCAAGGCTGAAGACAAGGCCGATCCAGCAATGGAGCGTGGGCCGCGAATTCAATCGCCGCATGAAAAAGCGCTTCGATGAGTTGGGCATTTCCATCCCCTTCCCTCAACGCACGCTCCATCTGGCCAACAATACCCCGCTGATCAGCGGCACCCCGAAGGTGGTGGAGGGGTGACGGATATTATACCAATCTCCCTTGATCGTGACCGATCCAGGGAGATTTCGTGTTCCCTCAGGTGCCGGGCGCCCGCATCCGCGGGCTTGGCTTGCGCCGCACGAGCGGCGGGCCGGCAGTCGCCGGCCTCCAAACCACCAAGGGTCAAACCCTCGGCGGATTGGTATTATCCGTCCCCTACACCTCACCTTCCAGCAACCCATCAGGGTCATCGGCATTGATGACCCGGCGGGCAATATCCAGATCGAATCCCGCGCGCGCCAATGCAGCGATATCCTTATCGCGGCGGGCGCGGGTGGCGTCCTCGTTCAGTCCGCGATCGGGGCGGAAGCCGCCCAGCCGGCGGCGACGGGCATAGGCGATGGCGGCAGCCAGATCGGCCTCGCCCGTCTGCGCCCCTTCCAGTTCGTCCATGGCGGCATCCACCTGGGCATCCTCCAACCCCTTGGCGCGCAGTTTCTGGCGGATGGCGCGGGTGGAGCCGCCCCGGCGCTGCAGGCCGCGCGCCTTCATTTCCGCATACAGCCCGTCATTCAGCAGGCCGCTGCGCAGATAGCGCGCGATCAGCGTTTCCACCCATTCCATGCCCTGGGCCGGATCGGTTTCATGGGCCTGGGCCGATGCCATCACCCGTCGCAGCAACAGCCGGCGCAGGTTGGCGCTGGAACTGGCGAACCGTTCCAGATAATGCAGGGCCGCGCGGTCCAGATATTCCGGCGTCACCCGCTTCACCTTGCGTGCCCCCGCAGGGGCCTTGCCCTCATCCATCATTCCAAACTTTCCCGCCCGGTTTTGTCCACCGGTGTGACGGCCGTAATTGCCCCGCCCCCGGCATGGGGGTAGTGTGGCGGCCAATCCAAAACCGGCGGTCCTGCCGCCGCTCCGGTTCCCCACGCCCAAAAGGCTATTCCGCGCCATGACGCAGCCGAGCTTTCCCATGCCCCGCCAAGTGGGCGCCGTCAACTGGATCGGCCTGTCTACGCTGATCGCCAAGGAAATCCGCCGTTTCCTGAAGGTCTGGGTGCAGACCATCGCGGCCCCGGTGGTGACGACCCTGTTGTTCTATGCCGTCTTCGCCCTGGCACTGGGCGGGGTGGTGCGCATGGTAGGCGATGTGCCCTTCCTGGAATTCCTGGCGCCCGGCCTGATCATGATGGCCATCGCCCAGAATGCCTTTGCCAATTCGTCTTCTTCCGTGCTGGTGGCCAAGGTTCAGGGCAATATCGTTGACGTGCTGATGCCGCCGATCTCTGCGCTGGAACTGACGCTGGCCTATATTATCGGTGGGGTGGTGCGCGGGGCGCTGGTAGGTTTTGTCACCGCACTGGCCATCTCGCTGTTCGTGCCGGTCACGGTGGCCCACCCGTTCTATATCCTGTTCCATGGCGTGGCGGCGGCCAGCCTGCTGGCGCTGCTGGGCCTGATCGGTGGGATCTGGGCCGACAAGTTCGACCATATGGCGGCGGTGACGAATTTCATCGTCACGCCGCTATCCTTCCTGTCGGGTACCTTCTATTCGGTGGACAGCCTGCCGCCCACCTTCCATTTCATCGCCCATCTGAACCCGTTCTTCTATTTCATCGACGGGTTCCGCTACGGTTTCATCGGTCAGACCGATGGCACCCTGGGAACCGGCATCCTGGTGATGTTGGGCATCAATCTGGCCCTGGGCTTCATCGCCTGGCGGATGATCGACCGTGGTTACAAGCTGAAAGCCTGATAGAAGCCAGCCGGCCAGGAACCCGCAAAGGAGACGGCGCATGTCGCTGGACAATATCGGCAGCCGGCCCGCCGGGGCCTTCCGGCCCGCCATCAACCGGATGATCCCCGCCTTCCATACACACGCCTTCCTGACCCTGCTGGGCAAGGAAATGCGGCGGGTGTGGAAGATGGCGGCGATGATCATCGTCGCCCCGGCCCTGATGGCAGTGATCTATTTTGTCTGTTTCCTGTTCGGGCTGGGGCCGCAGCGCGGCACGCCGGAAGGGGATGCTGTGCTGTCCTTCCTGGTGCCAGGGCTGGTGATGCTGTCCATCCTGATGCGCGCGGCGGAGAATACCGGCTTCTCCCTGCTTTATGCCAAGATCGAAGGCCATGTGCTGGACCAGCTGATGGCCCCCATCGGCGCGCGGGAGGTGGTGCCCGCCTATGCCATCACCGGCATGATGGCGGGGCTGGTCAGCGGCCTGTTCGTCTGGCTGGGATCATTGCTGCTCTGGCCGCAGCCGGTGGCCCATCCCGGGTTGGCGCTGCTGTTCGCCGCATTGGCCGGGCTGATGATGGCGGGGTGTGGCCTGTTGACGGGGTTGGCTTCCACCAAGTGGGACCATATGGCCGCCTATTTCACCTTCCTGTTCACCCCGCTTTCCTTCCTGTCGGGCGTGTTCGCACCGGTATCGGGCATGCCGCCTCTGTTTGCCACGCTGGTGCAGTCCAACCCGATTTTCTATGCCATGGATGGTTTCCGTTACGCCATGATGGGGGCCAGCCACCAGGAACCCGCGCTGTGTGCGCTGGTGGTGGCGGGGGTGACGGCGCTACTCTTTGCGGTGGCGGGGCGGCTTTATGCCATCGGTTGGCATATGAAGAATTGACCCTTCTGTAACAGGACAGTGCCCCCTGTAAACGGGGCGATGAAATTTGTAACGCCGGTGCAAACGCGGCGGACAGGGGCGGCAGCGGGCCGCATAGTCGCAAGGAAGACAGCGAACCGATGACACGCAGGATACGTCCCATGGATGGCTCCCCCTCCACCGCCGCCCGCCCCCGCCTGAACCCCGGCATTCCCGCTGGCGGCATCGCCGCCGTGCTTGTCGCCCTTGGTATTATCGGCTGGGGTCTGGCCGTTGGCGGTGACAGGAATGACGGAGGCCATCGCAGCATCAAGGTCAGCATCAGCGATGATGGTGAGGATTTTTCATCCCCGCCCAGCCCGCCATCGCCACCTGCAGCGCCGACTGCACCGGTGCCTCCCATGGCGCCGATGGTCCATATCGATCAGCAGGCGATCGAGCGGGCGGTGGAACGGGCGCAGCGGGAACTGGACAGGAACGCCACCCAGTTGGACGCGCTGCAGGCTGCCCGCCAGGGGCTGGCGGCTGCGCGGGAAAGCATGCATGCCGCCAGCGGCAACATCCCCGCCGCCGTGGACAAGGGCCTGAGCGCGGCGGAAGCCCGCATCGATGCCAAAATTGCGGCAATAAACGGCGAAGGCGGCTTGGATGGCGGGTTGAAGGCCAGCTTTGATGCGCCCAAGGGCATCTCGCTGGTCAATATTTCAGGCGATGTCATGATCGAAATCTCCAACCGGGCCGACAAGGTGCGCGTCGAGGTGGATGACAACGCCAATGCCGTGCGCACCAATGTGAAGGATGGTGTATTGACCATCGCCAACCGGGATGGTGGCGCGGCACCGACCAGCATCCACCTGACCGTGCCGGAATCCGCCGCCATTACCGTGCTGGACCACGCGGGCGATATCTCCATCGATGGCCGCACCGAAGCGCCTGTCAAATTGCAGATGCGGCGCGGCGATGTCTCCGCCGACCGGGTGGGCCCGGCCGATATCTCCATTGCGGAATCCGGGTCGATCTCCATCGATCGGGTGGATGGTCCGCTGAAGGCCGGCATCCAGGGGTCCGGCAACATCGCCATCGGTCGGGCCGAAACCCTGGCGCTGGAGGTGAATGGCCATGGTGAAGTGTCGGTGGACCGGGTGAACGATGCCACCAGGATCAGCATCCCCGGTTATGCGGATGTGAACATCAACCGGGTCAATGGCCCGGTGAAGATTGATTTCTCCGGCGCCGGCAATCTGGGGATTGAGGATGGCCGCGCCGAACCGCTGGATGTGAATATCAGCGGTGCCGGTGAGGTGCGGTTCAACGGCATCGCCGTGAACCCCCGTATCAATGCCAGCGGGTCGGGTTCGGTGCATATCGCCCGCAAGGAAGGCAATACCCAGTTCAGCAGCAGCGGCAGCGGCGGCATCCATGTCGGGGAATGATACCCTTCGCCCATGAAAAAGCCGTCTCCACCGCGTCCCCCGCCATCCCCCCGCCCCGCCGCCAAGGCGGTGAGCGGGGATTTTGATGAGAGACTGCGCGACGCGGAACTGGAGCGGCTGCGCCGGCAGGCCATCGACAGCCGGTTACAGGAAAAGCTGCATGAGGCGGCCAAGGTACGGGGTGATGATCCCTATCAACTGCTGGCCCAGGCCATCCGGCGGTTGCTGCGGGGCGAGTAATAAACTCAATTAAGGCAGTTCCGCTGCAATCCCGACACGCGAATATCCCAGCAATTCCCGCAAGCTGCCAGCGATCAGCCAAGCGACCACCATCATTCACTGGCTTCATAAGGTTGTCGGAAAACAGAGCGCACCCCGCGCAATGCCGACAGACGAACGAAGTTCGGAGGAATAAAATGCGTAGCTCCATGTTGCTGATGGCTGGCTTGACCGCCGCTCTGCTGGCCGGCACTGCCCAGGCCCAGCTGGTCGGAAACGCCACCGGTGCCGTGGGCGCCACCGCCCAGGGGTTGACCGCCGGTGCCAGCACCAGCGCCCAGGTCACCAGCCCGGTGACCGATACCGTGGGCACCGCCGCGAAAAAGACCGAAAAGGGTGTCCATGAGGCCGGCAGCAAGGTTGAAAAGACCGCCGAGACCGCGAAACACAAGGCCAGGCACGAGGCCCACAAGGCCAAGGAAGGCACCACCGCCGCCGTGAAGGAAGGTGAAACCGCTGCCACTGCCACGGCCGCCAAGGTCGAGGTTGCGCCGCCCGAAAAGCCGGAGGTGACAACCGGCACAAGCGTCACCACACCGCCCGCCAAGGCTGAGGTCAAGGTCGACGCCAAGTAATACCAATCTGCCAAGGGTTTGACCCTTGGCAGATTGGAGGCCGGCGACTGCCGGACCGGCGCCCATGCGCTCGTCAAGCCAAGCCGCCGGATGGCGGCGCCCGGCGTGTGAGGGAACGCGAAACCTCCCTTGATCGGTCACGATCAAGGGAGGTTGGTATAATACAACTCCGCAATGAGCAAAGCCCCGGTGCACGCCCGCGCCGGGGCTTTGCTGTTTCAGCCTTCCACCTTTTCATCATCAAAGATGACTTCGATGGGCAGGGCGAACAGACGGGCAATGGTAAAGGCCAAGGGCAGGCTGGGGTCATATCGCCCGGTTTCCAGCGCATTCACTGTCTGGCGCGACACGGCCAGCTTTTCCGCCAGATCCCCCTGTGACCAGCCACGTTCGGCACGCAGTTCCTTCAACCGGTTCTTCATCACGGGGCCCCCGTCAACCGTAACGGCGGCAGGCCATCACATAGCCCAGCACCCAGAAGACCGACATGGCCGGCCAGACAACATGCATGGAAAGCCGGGGCAGACCCTTATTTTCCAGGAAGCCATAAGCAAAGGTCAGCAAGGCCGTCATGGCAAAGCCGAAGGCCAATGCCTCAAACTGCATACGGCGCTGCATCTCATCCAGCCGGCGAATATGGCGCATGATCACCCACACCACCAGCAAACAGGGCAGCATGGGCAACAGGGCTATGGGAATCTGCAACCCCTCTGGTACCCAGCCCGAGCTCAGTGCCTTGTTCATCCCCACCAACAGCAAGGCATAGGCCAGCATCGTGGCGGATAATTCCATCACATAACGGCGTCCATTGCTCATCATTCCCTCCAAATGTAAAGCATGCTTTACATATAATGGAGGGGCGATGACCTGTAAAGGGCGCTTTACATCACGATCAGTTTTCCGGTCGCAGAGTCAGGGTCCAGCGGGCGGCACCGGGCAGGAAGGGGCTTGGATTGCCCGCTACCCAATCCTGATGCCCGACCAGATAATAGGGGGAGAACGGGTTGCCGCTCTGGCTGCCCGGCATATGGAAATAGCCTTCCTTCTCCCGCCCCGGTGAGACGCCGAACCGTTCACTGGCACCGAAACCGGGTGCCTGGGCGCGCGGCAGCAGCGTATCGCCCGGCACCGGCACATCCGCCGGATCGGTCAACCAGGCCAGCGGCGGCAGGATGCGGGCCAACGGGTGGCCGACACCGGCCTTGTTGCGGGCCCCCCATGTATAGGCATCCAGACCGCCGGCCTGGGCAACATCGCCGGAAAGGTCGGACAGGACGGCGGAAAGCAGCGCATCCCAATCAGCATAACCGGGTGGCACCAAGGCGGCGGGGCGCTGTTCAAGCAGGCGGCGCAAGGGCGCTTCCATCTGCCGGGCCATGTCCCGCCGACCGGGCTTACCCTCCAACCCCAGATAGGCCGCATATAGCCGCTGCGCCGCGCCCTGGCGGAATTCCCGCACCAACCGGTAACCCACGCTGTCCGGCACAGCACGCCCACCCCAGTTTTCCACCTTGGGCAGCAGGACGGCCAGGGCCGGATCATCCTTGTGCCGGCTGAGCGCCGCCAGCATCTGCGCCTGCCAGAAATCCAGCACCCCGCCCCGGTCATCCAGCTGAATGGCCAGCATATCCTTGGGCGTGAACTGGTTGCGGGCCAGCAGCCCGTCGCGGATCTGTCCCTGGCGGGCCCCCATATCGTAACCGCCATCGCCCAGCAACGCATAGGCGGCCCCGCCAACGATGCGGGCATTGGCGGTCCAGATGCGTTGATCATCCGGGTTCAGGATGGTGGGTACCTGATCGGGTGGCAGCATGCCGGCCCAGCCGCGCGTTCCGTCGGCCCAGCTGGTGGGCAGCCGCCCATCCTGGCCGAACCGGTGCGGCACGGCACCGATCACGGTCCAGCCCACATTGCCGGCATTGTCCGTCACCACCAGATTCTGCTGTGGCTGGCGGGCAAGGTGGGCGATGTTGATCGCCTCTGCCACGCTGCGCGCCCGTTCCAGCCCCAGCATGCCATGCAGGTTGATGGCATCCGGGTCGTGCGCCGTCCAGCGCACGGACAGCCGCCTGCCCTGTGCATCGCGACCCACCACCGGGCCCCAGATGCTCTCTTCCACCTCCAGCGGCTGGCAATCGGCCCAAGCGGGGCAAATCTGTTCCGTCACCCGGTTGATGGCCCGGGGGCCTTCCGGCGTCTGATATTGGTCCGCTGTCCCTTCCACCGGGTCCAGCACCACCAGATCGGCGGTATCGATATAGGAATTGGTGTAGCCCCAGGCGATGCGCCCGTTGCTGCCGGCCACCACCAGCGGCGTCCCCGGCAGGGTGGCGCCGGTGACATCCAGGTCCGGTTCCGTGCCACCGGCCATTTTCAGCCGGGCACGATACCAGGTGCCGGGCACCGACAGGCCAAGATGCATGTCGTTCGCGAGCAACCCGGCCCCCGTACCCGTCAACCCGCCCCCCACAGCCCAGGCATTGCTGCCAAAGGCCGGGCCGGGGGCCAGCAAGGGGGCCAGCAATGCTGCCTTGGCGGGCGGGGTGGCGGCCAGCCCGGTCGGCAGGTTTGCGGGTATGGTCGGTTCCGGCAGGTGGCTGCCATCCAGCGCGCTGTCCAGCGGGGTGCCGTGCGGGAACAGGAAATCCGCCAACTCGCCGCCCAGCCGGTCCCGCGCGGCGGCCATTGCGCGATCCAGCGCCGCCTTGTCATCCTGCAGGTCCAGATACATGGAAAACGCTGCCAGGATGCTGTCTTCCGCCTGCCAAGGCTTGGGTGATGCCAGCAGCAGCGCATATTCGAAGGGCCGGGCACCCAGCGCCGCCAGCCCGGCATTCACCCCTTCTGCATAGGCTTCCAGCAGGGCGCGTTCACCGGCATCCATATTGGCGATGATCTGCCGGGCGCGATGGCGGAACCGGTGCAGGCGGCGGCCCTTGTCGATCGCCACCACCGGGCCGATCGGTCCCAGCAGGGCCGACAATTCCCCAGCCGAGGCACGGCGGATCAGGTCCATCTGGAAAAACCGTTCCTGTCCGTGCAGGAATCCCAGGGCGCGGGCCAGATCGCCCCGGCTGCGTGCTTCCACCAGCGGCACACCCTGGCTGTCGCGGGCGATGCTGACGGGGCCTTTCAAACCGGGAATCGGCCTTGTCCCTTCCAGCACCGGACGGGAGGCATAGAGCGTCCAGGTAAATCCGGCGGCGGCCACCGCCACCAGACCGGCGATACCGGCCAGACCATAACCCAAAGCCCGACCCAGCCGCCGCGCCACACCCTGTCTGCCACCCAAGACCGCCCCCTTTGAAGGATCAAGACGGGCGGCAGTGTGGTTGAAAAGCAGGGGGATAGGCAAGATGGGCGTATGGGGAAGCCTTCATCGGTCTTCCCCGCCCCTTATACCAATCTCTCTTGATCGTGACCGATCAAGAGAGATTTCGCTTATCCCTCATGCGCCGGGCGGGCGCATCCGCGCCCTTGGCTCGACGGCGCACGAGCGCCGGGCTGGCGCGGTCGCCGGCCTCCAATCTGCCAAGGGTCAAACCCTCGGCAGATTGGTATTACTTGCCCAGCGCGTCCAGCCGGCGCTGCAACTCCGGGCGTTCTGGCGCGTTGGCCGGCAGGCTGCTTACCAGTTTCTGCCAATAATCCCGCGCCTTGGCCACATCACCCTGGTTGGCCGCCTGCTGGCCCAGGTAATAAAGCGCCTGCGGGTTCTGCGGCTGCAATGCCAGCACCTTTTCCATCGCCGCCAGGAATTCCGGCGTGGCCTGACCATCCGCCGTGTCCGGGGCCAGCAGGCGGGACAGGTCCAGCCAGGCCTGCACATTGGCGGGATCGGCCTTCACCGCCCCGCGCAGGGCATTACGGGCGGCATCCGGATTGCCCTGCACCTCCCGCGCGCGGGCCAGCCGTAGCCAGCCAGCCACATCGCCGGGATTATCCTTCAGCTTGGCTTCCAGCCCATCCACCATGGAATTGATGGTGGCCTGCTGATCCTCCGCCGACATGCCGGCCATGGCCTGCATCTGTTCTGCCGACAAAGCCGGGGCCGAGCCACCACCGGCACCGCCACCCCCCTGCATCGGCCCGCGCGGAGCCTGGGGATTGGCCGGCGGCTTGGGTTTGGGCGTGATGGTCGCAGGGTCCAGACCGACGGAAACCGCCGCCTGCTGGATCTGCTGCATCAGCAACGGCAACCAAGGCGCATCGGCGGGGCTGTCGCCCACCAGGGCCGTCCAGCGATCCAGCGCCCCCTTGATGTCACCCGCCTGCTGCCGGGCCACGCCCAGATAATAACGGGCACGTGGGTTGCTGGGGTCGGCCTTCACCACTTCGTCGAACAGGCGATGCGCCTCCTCCCCGACAATGCCGTCGGCGGCACTGGTCAGGGTTTCGGCCAAGGCGCTCATCAATTCCGGGTCACCCTGCGACAGGCCCAGCGCCCGGCGATAGGCCAGGGCCGCATCATCCACCCGGCCCATGGCGGCATAGGATTGGGCCAGCAGGGTCCAGCCCGCCTGATCATTGGGGTTTTCCAGCAGGGATTTTTCCAGGCTGGCCACGGCTTCCAGCACCTTTTCCGGTACGGCCTGCCCTTTGGGCCGTTCGGCGAAAATCTGTGCCGGCATATTGGGGTGACCGGTGGGCAGATAGATGCCCAGCGCCACCAAGGGCAGGGCCAGGGTCAGGCCCAGCGCCAGCTTGCGGCTGGGCTTGGTGGCCTGGGTGCCCACGGCTTCCAGCTTATCCGCCTCTGCTGCGGCGGAAAGCAGGCGGCGACCGATCTCCGCCCGGGCCAGTTTGGCCTGATCGGGCGTCAGCACGCCACGCGCCAGATCGCGCTCCACCTCTGTCACCTGCTGGGTATAGACACTGCGGGCAAAGCTGGCCGCCTCCCCCACATCACCGCTGGGGCGCAGCAGCGCCCGCACAAGCGGCAGCAGCGCCAGCGCCGTCAGCGCCGCCGCGACAATCCAGAAACCGATCATGCCCCAGGCCCCCGCTTTTCCGCTGTTCCATCCAGCAGGGCCTGCAGCCGTGCCTCCTCATCATCACTCAAGGGGATGCCTGCCGATGCTTCTACCTCCTGCCGGCGACGGCGGAGATAAACGGCAGTGCCCAGCCCCGCCAGCAGCAGCACGGCAAACGGCCCCGCCCACAGCACCAGCGTGTAGCTTTTCAGCGGCGGGCGCAGCAGCACGAAATCCCCGTACCGGTCGGTGACATAGGCCAGCACCTGATCATTGCTGTCGCCCGCCACCAGCCGTTCGCGCACCAGCACCCGCAGGTCGCGCGCCAGATCGGCATTGCTGTCATCAATGGACTGGTTCTGGCAGACCAGACAGCGCAGTTCCTTGGAAATCTCGCGCGCGCGGGCCTCCATCGCCGGATCGGCCAGCTTTTCATCCGGCATCACCGCAAAGGCGGGGACGGAGAGCAGGGAGGCCAGGGCGAGCGTCGTAATACCCATCGCTGAACGGCGCTTGAGGGAACAGAAAAACCCGAGCCCAGCGAGGCAGGCCGCCGACCGGCGGCCCGCGCCCCATGGCGCGTAAGCCAAGGGCGCGGAAGCGCCCGCCCGGCGCTTGAGGGACCAGAAAAAGCTGAGGGAAAGTAAAAACTTCTTCATTTCGCCAGTTCCCGCAGCATCGGCAGGATCACGTCTTCCATATCCTGAGGCATCAGCGGGCCGACATGGCGGTAACGGATGCGTCCGGCCTTGTCGATCACATAGGTTTCGGGCACGCCATAGACGCCGAAATTGATGCCGACCCGGCCATCCTTGTCGGCGCCGATGCTGGTATAGGGGTTGCCCAGCATGTTCAGGAAGGCTTGTGCCGCCTCTGGCTTGTCCTTGTAATTCAGGCCACGGATGACAATCCCTTCCTCCCGCGCCAGCCGCACCAGCAGCGGATGTTCCACCCGGCAAGGCGCGCACCAGCTGGCAAAGACATTGACCAGTTGCACCTTGCCCGTCAGGTCGGTGCTGGCCAGCCCCGGTCCGCCATCGATACCGGCCAGATCGAACACCGGCACCGGCTTGTCGATCATGGTGGAGGGCAGCTTGGAGGGATCCTGCGTCAGGCCGACAGCGAAATAGGCCAGCAACACCATGAAGATGGTGAAGGGCAGCAGCAGCAGCAGGCGATGCTTGGTAACAGACGACATGATGCGGCCAGACCCTTATTCGGCGGGTTGCATGGTGGGCGGAACCGGGTTGGCGCGGCGCTGCGGCACGCCAACGCGCAAGCGCCGGTCGGACAGGGAGAGCAGTCCGCCAAACACCATCACCAGCGACCCCATCCAGATCCAGGGCACCAGCGGATGGTGATAGATACGCACCACCCAGCCCTTGCCATCGGGGCTGGGTTCCCCCAGCACGGCGTAAAGGTCAGAAACGAAGGTGGTGTGGATGGCGGCTTCCGTCGTCTGCATCCGCGCCACCGGATACCAGCGGCGTTCCGGGGTCAGGGTGGCGATCACCGATCCATCCACCCGCACGGTGAAGAAGCCCATTTCGGTGCTGTAGTTCGGGCCCTTGGCCTGTTCCACCTTGTCCAGCGTCAGCTCGTACCCGGCGACAGTGGTTTTTTCGCCGCGCGCCATCACCCGCACATCCTCCGTCAGCCAGAAGGAGGTGCCGACCATGCCGGCAATGGCAATGCCCATCCCGGCATGGGCCACCGACGTGCCCCAGGCCCCGCGCGGCAGACCGCCGGCACGCGACAGGCTGTCAGAAAGCGGGATGCGGAACAGCTTCACCCGGTCGGCAATCTCCCACAGCGCACCGGCAAAGGCCCAGGCGGCCAGCCCGATGCCCACCAGGGCCATCACCGGCTTCACCCCATGTGCCCACAGGGCCGCCATCACCGCCACCACGGTGACAATCCCCGCCACCCAGAGCCGGCCCATGATGCCGGCCAGATCGGCCCGCTTCCACGGCAGGAACGGCCCTACCGCCATGGCCAGCACCAGCGGCACGGCCAGGAAGGGGATAATGGCGTTGAAATAGGGGGCGCCGACGGAAATCTTGTGGCCGAACACATCCAGCACCAGCGGCATCAGCGTGCCGATCAGCACCACGGCGGTGGAGACCGACAGCAGCAGATTGTTCAGCACCAAGGCCCCTTCCCGGCTGATCGGGGCGAACAGGCCGCCCACCTTCAGCGTGTGCGCGCGCAGGGCGAACAGCAGCAGGCCGCCGCCGGTGGCCAGCGCCAACAGGGCCAGGATGGCGACACCCCGGCGCGGATCAACCGCGAAGGCATGGACGGAGGTCAGCACGCCTGACCGCACCAGGAAAGTGCCCATCAGGGAGAGCGAGAAGGTGAGAACCGCCAGCAGGATGGTCCAGGTTTTCAGCGAGTCGCGCTTTTCCACCACGATGGCGGAATGCAGCAGCGCCGTACCGGCCAGCCAGGGCATCAGGGAGGCATTTTCCACCGGATCCCAGAACCACCAACCGCCCCAGCCCAGTTCGTAATAGGCCCACCAGGAACCCATGGCGATGCCCAGCGTCAGCGACGACCAGGCCACCAGCGTCCAGGGCCGCACCCAGCGGCCCCAGGCGGGATCAACCCTGCCTTCAATCAGGGCCCCCACGGCGAAGCTGAACGCGACGGAGAAACCGACATAACCCAGATAAAGGAAGGGCGGATGGAAGGCCAGACCCGGATCCTGCAGCAGCGGGTTCAGGTCATTGCCATCCGGCGGGGCCGGCAGGATGCGGATGAACGGGTTGCTGGTGGCCAGGATGAACAGCAGGAAACCCACGCCGATCAACCCCTGCACGCCCAGTACACGCGCCTTCAGCGTCGGCGGGATATTGCGCCCGAAGCCCGCCACCGCCGCCCCGAACAGGGCCAGCATGAAGATCCAGAGCAGCATGGAGCCTTCATGATTGCCCCAGACGCCCGCCACCTTATAGAGCATCGGTTTCTGGCTGTGGCTGTTCTCCACCACATTCAGCACCGAAAAATCGGAGACGACATAGGCCCACATCAAAGCCAGGAAGGCGAGCGCGATAAGGCCCAACTGGCCATAGGCGGCCATGCGCCCCGCCTCCATCCAGGCGGCATTGCGTTTGGCCGCCCCCGCAAAGGGCAGCGTCCCCTGAATGATGGCCAGCAACAGCGCCAGCACCAGCGCATAATGACCAATCTCGGGGATCATGGGACGCTTCTCTCTTCTGGAAAGGGCTTTGACCGGGGCCGGCCCATTGATGAAAAATTAGGATAAGTCGATGTGGACACGGAAGATGGATCAGCGTTCAGCCGCATCCCATTCCCGTTCCAGCGCCTGCATGATTTCAGCAAGCTGGGCGGGCGGTACCGGGCCAGTCAAATCACCTTCATCACCCGCCGCATCTATCGACGACGCCAGGGCATCGGCAGCATCGCGGTCATGCGGGGAACGAAGCCGGTAGCGATGGTCCATGTCCATCTTCATCGTCACTGCCTCCCCTGCCCTCAAACGCCACCATTGCCGGCGGCAGGCTTGCTGCCCGGCGATTCCGGTCGGAACTGACCGGATTTCTTCAGGGCGTCGGCCACTTCCTTGGGCATGTAATTTTCATCATGCTTGGCCAGGATTTCGCGGGCCTGGAATACGCCATCGGGCCGCATCCGCCCTTCAGCCAGCACACCCTGGCCTTCGCGGAACAGGTCCGGCAAAGCCCCGCTGAAGGTGACGCGCACGGTGGCGGCATGGTCGGCAATGACGAAATCGGTGGTGATGCCATCGGCCTGCTTGGTCACCGACCCGCCTTCAACCAGCCCGCCAACGCGGATCAGCCGGTCGCCCGGCGGCTTGGCCTGCAGGTCCGAGGGCGAGAAGAAATAGGCCACATTCTCCTCAAACGCCGAGAGGGTCAGCGCGGTGGCGGTGCCCAGGCCCAGCATGGCGATGCCCAGCATGTAAAGCCGACGTTTCTTGCGCGTCATCATCATTCGCCTCCACCACCATCGCCGCCGGAACCGTCACTGCCGCCGTCACCATCGGCCCGATCATCCGGGCCGCCCTTGCTGCGGCCACCGGTCATGGGCAGCATGGCCGCCCCGTCACCGCCATCCACCCCCGCCGCTTCCGCCTTGCGGCGGCGGCGGGGATTGGCTGCCTCCAGTGCCGCCAGGGTGCGTTCGCGCGACCGCAGGCCGACCAAGCTGGCCACAAGCAGAACCACCAGCAACACCAGGGCCAGGCCATAGCTGCCCCAGACATAGGGGGCATAGCCCCCCATCGCCAGAAACTCTTTCATTGTCTCAAACATGGTCCGCCGTCACTCACCCCTGGGCCGATGCGCGGGCCATGCGCAACGTCTGTATCTTGGCATCGGCCAGTTCCGCGCGCATGCGCAGGATGACCACGGCCACGAAATAAGTCTGGAAGGCCAGCGCCATCAGCAGCAGCGGCCACAGCATGTCCGGGTGGATGCTGGGGCCGCCCATGCGGAACACGCTGGCCGGCTGGTGCAAGGTATTCCACCAATCCACGGAAAATTTGATGATCGGCACATTCACCGCCCCCACCAGCAGCAGGATGCTGCCGGCCCGGTTGGCGCGTACGGGATCATCAAAGGCGTTCACCAGGGCCATGAAGCCCAGATAAAGGAAGAACAGGATCAACACGCTGGTCAACCGCGCATCCCACACCCACCACGTCCCCCACATCGGCTCCCCCCACAGGCTGCCCGTCACCAGGCAAAGCAGGGTGAAGCCGGCGCCGATCGGCGCGGCGGCGCGGGCATAAACTTCCGCCAGCGGATGACGCCAGACCAGGGCGCTGGCCGCCGCCACCGCCATGCTGGAATAGGTGAACATGCTCATCCAGGCGGCAGGCACATGCACATACATGATGCGCACCGTGTCACCCTGCTGGTAATCGCCTGGGCTGTTGAACAGCGCCAGCCAGAGGCCGGCGGCAAAAAGCGCGACGGACAGCAGGGCCGACCAGGGCAGAATGATGGCGGCCAGACGCAGGAAGCGGGCGGGGTTGGCGAAGCGATGCATGATGGCCCTATGTAGCATGGGCGACGGTGTTTTCACACTGGCCCACAAACGCCCTGCGTTGATTTGATCCAGGACAATTTGGGCAGCGCATCACGTGTCTTCAATGGGGTTCAGCCGCACCGGTTTGGGCACCCGCGCCAGGGTCAGCACATCCACACCCAGGGCCCCCGTCCGGCGCAGCACGCGGGCACATTCCCCAACCGTGGCCCCGGTGGTCAGCACATCATCCACCAGCAGCACCCGCGCGCCCTTGATCCGGTCGCCATGGCGCGGATGCGGGGCGAAGGCACCGGCGACATTGCGCGCCCGGCCCTTGGCCGTCAGCCCGCCCTGGCTGGGCGTGGCGCGGCGGCGGATCAGCAGATCGGGCACCACAGGTTTCCCCGATATCCTTCCCAGATGCTGCGCCAGCAGGGCCGACTGGTTGTAACGCCGGCGCAGCAGCCGCCAGCGATGCAGCGGCACGGCGGCAATCACATCGCATTGCGCCAGCAGCTCCGCCCCGGACCGCGCCATCCAGCGGGCAAAGCCCGGGGCAGCATCAGTACGGTCGCCATGTTTGAAGCCCAGGATCAAGGGCCGGCTGGCATCATCATAGGACAGCACGGCACGGGCGCGGGCGAAATGGGGCGGGGCCGCGATACAGGCCCCGCACAGCGCCGAGACCCCGGCATCATAATCAAACGGCAGGCCGCAGCAGGCGCAAAAGGGCGCATCGATGAAATGCATCGAGGTCCAGCAGCCGGGGCAGAGCGTGCCGGGCGTGCCCACCGTCGCCCCACAGCCCAGGCAGCGCGGCGGCAGCACCAAATCCAGCGCCGACCGCAGAAATACCTGCAGCGGCACCCGCCAACCCTGAAGCGTTTCGGCAATCTGGTTCATCCCGCCATGGTAGCATCGTGGACGATGTATCGCCAGCCGTACATGCGCGCAGTTGCCAAGGGCGGCGCAGCGGGATATGGCAAGGGGCATGAGCGACGCCGACACGATGCAGGTCTTCGACCGCCAACTGGTCCGCCGTCACCGCGACCGCGCGGCGGCGACCATCGCCGACCATGATTTCCTGCTGCGGGAGGTGGGCAGCCGCCTGGCCGAGCGGCTGGAACTGATCCGCCGCAGCTTTCCGGATGTGCTGGATCTGGGCTGCCATGGCGGGGAAATGGCGGGGCTGCTGCAGGGGCTTTCCGGCATCCAGACCATCATCCAGACCGACCTGTCCCCCCGGATGGCGGGGGTGGCGGGTGCAACCAACGGCACAGTTGTACTGGCGGCGGATGAGGAGATCCTGCCCTTTGCCCCCTGCAGCTTTGACATGGTGGTGTCCAACCTGTCGCTGCATTGGGTAAATGACCTGCCGGGAACCTTGATCCAGGTGCGCCAGACCCTGCGGCCCGATGGGCTGTTTCTGGCGGCCATGCTCGGCGGTGACACCCTGTTCGAACTGCGCCGCGCCCTGATGGAAGCGGAGAGCGAAATTTTGGGCGGTGTCAGCCCGCGCATCAGCCCGATGGCGGGCTTGCGCGATGCCGCCGGCCTGCTGCAGCGGGCCGGCTTTGCCCTGCCGGTGGCGGATATGGACACGCTGACCGTCTCCTACGCCAACCCGTTCCGCCTGTTGTCGGACCTGCGCGGCATGGGGGAGACCAATGCCGGGCTGGCCCGCCTGCGCCGCCCCATGCCCAGCGCCCTGCTGGCCCGCACCATGGAACGCTATGTGGAACTGTTCGCCGAAGAGGATGGCAGCGTGCCCGCCACCTTCCAGGTGATTTTCCTGGCCGGCTGGGCGCCCGATGCCAGCGTACAGCAACAACCCGCCAAACGCGGCAGCGCCAGCCACCGGCTGGCCGAGGTGCTGGGGGAAATCGGGCAGGGCCGACCACCAGCCAAGCCGCACTGACAGGTCGAACCGGGTCGTCAGGGAATGATGACGATTGAACCCGGTGCCGGCTCGGCGGGTGTCACTTCAACAATGGCCTGATCCGGTGCTGCGACAGAATAGGTGGCACCACTGTTGAGATAGGCATAGCACACGGCCTGAAACCGCTGATTCTGGTCGCGCACCGCCTTTCCACAGGCGTGACCCGCAAGCGTGGCGGGATCCGGCTGTGGTGCCGTGACGATGATGCGATGAACGCCCTCCTGCCCCGCTGTATAGGTGCATATGCTGGTGGTCCGGCCATTCACCGCACAGGTACCAGCCCAAACAGGCCCGGCGCTGACCAACCCTGCCGCCGCCAGGGTAAGCACGGCCCGGAAAATAGACTGTTTCAATTTCATACCTCACAACTCCTGTAACATCATGGAAAGCGGCTTTACCTGCAGCATTTCGTTTTTTTCCTGACGAATTTGGCGCCACCCCGCATCTCAACAGATCGGACGCGCTGTTGATCCCGGGAAATCACTTTGTTGTTCCAGGCCCCCGTGGTTAAAGACATGCCAGATCGAGGTTAAAGGGGTTTTCACGAAAATGGATGGCGGGGATGAGGATATTGTCGAACGGCTGCGCCGCCGCGCCGCACGGGCACGGGAACGCTACCCCGATGATGCCGACGATTCGGCGACGCTGGTTGGCGGTCTGATTGCAGATTACGAGGCTGCAGCTAACGAGATACAGCGCATGCGCGATGCCTTGAAAGACCTGTCCCGTCAGGCTTTACGGGTAATGCTGGGTTAAAGAGAGCGGGCATGAGCCTGCCACAATGACTTTCCCGCCCGAAGCCCAGAAAAAATATTTGCAAGCCGGTTTCAATGCGCTATGGTCCGCGCCGCCCGCCCAGAATGACTGGGGCGATGGCCGGCATGGACCCGTAGCTCAGCTGGATAGAGCGCTGCCCTCCGAAGGCAGAGGCCGATGGTTCGAATCCATTCGGGTCCGCCAATTTTCTTAAAGTAAATCAGATATTTATAGATGTGTGGTTGGCGCGGTGCCAACGATTATCGCTCACCGAGCGTTTGGGTGCCCGTGACGGGGTGGCGCTCAAGTCGGCTATGTGAGCACAATCGGGGTTGATTTTGACGCGCCCAACCGGACACCGGCCTGTCCCAGGCCCCTGCCGGACAGCCTGCCCGTCAACAATTCCAACCGTCCAGCATAAACCGGATCAGCCATGCAGGCCGGGCGCCTCCTGTCCGGTGCGTGCCACATATTCCGTATAACCGCCGCCATATTGATGGATGCCGTCCGGCGTCAGTTCCAGCACCCGGTTGGACAGCGCTGCCAGGAAGTGCCGATCGTGCGACACGAACAGCATGGTCCCCTCATAGGCGGCCAGTGCGGTGATCAGCATCTGCTTGGTGTCGAGGTCGAGATGGTTTGTCGGCTCGTCCAGCACCAGAAAATTCGGTGGGTTGTACAGCATAATCGCCATCACCAGCCGCGCCTTCTCCCCGCCGGATAGCACCCGGCAGCGTTTTTCCACATCATCGCCAGAGAAGCCGAAACAACCGGCCAGCGCCCGCAGCGATCCCTGGCCCGCCTGCGGGAAGGCACCCTCCAATGCCTCGAAGACGGTCTGCTCGCCGTCGAGCAACTCCATCGCATGCTGGGAGAAATAGCCCATCTTCACGCTGGCGCCGACAGTGACGGTCCCGGTGTCAGGCCGGTCCACGCCGGCGATCAGTTTCAGCAGCGTCGACTTGCCGGCACCATTGACGCCCATGACGCACCAGCGCTCCTTGCGGCGGATGGTGAAGTCGAAACCCTGATAGATGGTCCGGCTGCCATAGCCCTTGTGCACGTTGCGCAGGACCGCGACATCCTCGCCCGAGCGTGGGGCTGGTGGGAAGTCGAACAGCACGGTCTGGCGGCGTTTGGGCGGCTCGACGCGGTCGATCTTGTCCAGTTTCTTGACGCGGCTTTGCACCTGGCTGGCGTGCGACGCGCGGGCCTTGAACCGCTCGATGAACTTGATCTCCTTGGCCAGCATGGCTTGCTGGCGTTCAAACTGCGCCTGCTGCTGGCGCTCGTTCAACGCGCGCTGCTGTTCATAAAAACCGTAATCGCCAGCGTAGCTGGTCAGCGATCCGCCATCGATCTCGATGATCTTGTTGACGATCCTGTTCATGAACTCCCGGTCATGCGAGGTCATCAGCAGGGCACCTTCGTAGCCCTTCAGGAACCCTTCCAGCCAGATCAGGCTTTCAATGTCCAGATGGTTGCTGGGCTCGTCCAGCAGCATGGCATCAGGTTTCATCAGCAGGATACGGCCCAGCGCCACGCGCATCTTCCAGCCGCCCGACAGCGCGCCGACATCCTTGTCCATCATCTCCTGGCTGAAGCTGAGGCCGGCCAGCACCTCCCGCGCGCGGCCCTCCAACTCATAGCCGCCCAGTTCATCAAAGCGCGCCTGCACTTCGCCATACCGTTCGATGATCGCGTCCATCCGGTCGGCCTGGTCGGGATCGGCCATGGCCTCTTCCAGGCTCGCCAACTCCTGGGCCACGGCACTGACCGGCCCGGCACCGTCCATCACCTCCTGGACCGCGCTGCGACCGGACATTTCGCCGACATCCTGGTTGAAATAACCGATGGAGACCTGCTTCTCCACCGACACCTGACCCGTATCCGGTTGTTCTTCGCCCGTGATCATCCGGAACAAGGTGGTCTTCCCGGCCCCGTTGGGACCGACCAGCCCCACCTTTTCACCCCGGTTCAGCGCCGCGGAGGACTCAAGGAACAGAATACGATGACCATTGTGCTTGCTGATATTTTCGAGACGGATCATGGGTGGCCGGGTTCCAGGGGCTCAGACGGGCATCCCTTATGCCACAAGATGCGGGATGCGCCAGAGCCATGATCGGCGTCAGTTTCAACTTGCCACGCCGTTGAAACCAATCGAACTGTATTTCCAGGATTAGGCCAGGTGGTGTTCCGTACGGCACGCACATCCCGGCAGATGCAGAAACGGCCACATGCATTCGTGCATGTGGCCGTTTCTGCATGATCACTTACACAGGGCGTCCTGCCGCGATCATCACCAGATGATTAAGGAATCAATCCTCATCCCCAGCCCGGCGGGCACGGGTGCCCAAGCCGATCTGCTTGGCCAGACGCGAACGCTGCTTGGCGTAATTGGGGGCGACCATCGGATAGTCGGCCGGCAGGCTCCAGCGATCCCGGTATTCTTCCGGAGACATGTTGTAAGCCGTTTTCAGATGCCGTTTCAGCATCTTCAACTTCTTCCCGTCCTCCAGACAGATAATATATTCAGGAGTGACCGACTTCTTGATCGGCACGGCGGGCTGCGGCTTTTCGCTCACCACCACCGGCTCGGTACCAACGTTCGACAAGGTACGATAAACCTGCTCGATCAGGGCAGGAAGATCATGGATCGCGACTGTATTATTGGAGACATGCGCCGAGACAATCTCTGTGGTGAGAGACAAAAGCTCGGGCGTGGAGGAAACGGTGCTCATGTATCTTTGCTCCGAACAAGGAACTCACCCGTGATATAAGTCTTATCCTGGTGATGCGCAATAACGATTTAATGCGTATGAAAAGGATGGCCTTTGATGAAAAAAACCGCAGATCATTTTCTGGATATCACGGCCCTTGTCTGTCCAATGACATTCGTCCGCACAAAACTTGCAGTCGAGAAGTTAAAAGGTGATCAAGTCCTTGAAGTGAGGCTGAATTTTGGTGAGCCTCTTCGCAACGTTCCGGCAAGCCTGCGGGAACATGGATATGAGGTAAGCCAAGTACAACCAGAAAATCCAGACGTAACGAATGGTCCTTATCGGCTTCTTGTCAAAAAGATTTGATGCATTTTTCTAGAATTTTTTTTGTTTCCATACGGAAATTTTCAGGCACATCACATGCGCATCGATGTTCATTCCGGCATGGCTGTAGTAATTGCGCCGGCGGCCAACAATTTCAAAACCGCACCGGCGGTAGAGAGCAATGGCCGGAATATTACTGATCGATACCTCCAGAAACAGACTTTCCACGTTCCGGCCACCCATCAGGGTTAAGCCATCATCCAGCAGATGCATGGCAAGGCCCCTGCCCCTTGCCTGCGGCAGCAGGCCAAGGGTAAGCAGTTCTGCCTCGTCAGCGGCAGCGCGCCACATTGCCATCCCCAGCACCTGCCCATCCTGATGCAGCAGTCGCGTGACCACGCCAGGCATGGCCAGCATACTGGCAATGGCATCCTCGCTCCAGGGCGGGCCGCTGATGGCCGGATCGGCAAAAGCCTGCCGCTGCAGGGCACCCAGCACCGGCAGATATGCCATGCCGGCATCGACGATCTGAAACGGGGCGTGCATTTCAGCGGGCCGGCAACGTAACATCCGGCGGGCGGATATAAAGCGGGTCAGCCGGGCGGGCCGCAATGGCATGCGTATCCAGCCGTGCAGCAATGCGGGCGCCAGCCAGTGCTTCGTTTCCCCCATGGGTGGTAACAACCCTGAGATCAGCCAGCCAGCCAGCCAGCGCGTCAGCCGCCCTTTCAGCGGCGTCACCCACAATCACCAGCGGGCCGGGGGTGAACCAGACAGTTGCCAGGGCGCCCAGTGCCGCAGGTGAAAGATCACCCGGATCCGCCAGGGGCAAGCCAGCAGTTGAAAAGGGCTGCAGGAAAAGCTCTTCCCGCCGGCTTTCAATGGCAGCCAGAGTCTGACAGCCGGCAAATTCATCACATAAGCCGGCCACGGCGACTTCCAGGCTGGTGACACCGATCAGGGGGCAGCCCGCCGCCAGGGCAAAACCGCGCGCCGCTGCCAGCCCGATACGCAAGCCCGTAAATGTGCCAGGCCCCACCGTCACGGCAATGCGAGCAATATCGGCAAAGCCCAAACCGGCATCCCGCAGCGTATCCTGAACCAGGGGTACCAGCCTTTCGGCTTGACCACGCTGCATTTCCTCCGCCCGTACTGCCAAGGCGCGGCCTTCGCTGGCCGACCAGATGGCACAGGCGCAGGCGCTGGTCGCCGTATCCAGCCCCAATGTGATCATGGCGTGTTCATTTCCCTGCACCAACCCTGGCATTCATTGTCAACCTGCCGCAGAACAATGCCCTGATCAGCCCGGAGCCCATCGCCCCATGCATTTTGTGACCATCGCCCCGCCGGCCTTCGATATCGATGTCGATCTTCGCTATGCCACGGCGGACAATCTGACGGGAAGGCCGATCTTTGCGCGACCGCTCTGTCTGCTGCACCCGGATGCCTCATCCCGTTTACGCGCAGCCATCGGGCTGGCAGCAGCCCAGGGGCTGAGGTTACGCATTTTCGATGGCTATCGCCCACCAGCGGCCCAATGGGCGCTGTGGAATGCCCTGCCGGACCCGACCTTCATTGCCGATCCACGCACCGGGTCCAGCCATGGCCGGGGGGTGGCTGTTGATCTGACCCTGGCACAGGCGGACGGTACCCCACTGGAGATGGGGACCGGCTTTGATGATATGCGTCCCATCGCCTGTCATGCCGATACCAGCATTCCGGTGGAGGCGCAGCGGAACCGGTCGCTGCTGCTGGGCATTATGGCCGCTGCAGGCTGGCAGCATTATGCCTTTGAATGGTGGCATTACCAACTGCCGGACGCTTTGCATTATCCGCTGGTGGAAGATGGGGCGATGGGGCCGCCGTTGATGTGAACAGGCGCCAGCCCCAACACAGATCACAAAATCTGGCAGGCATCCTGAAAATCGAACCGGGGGCCACGCGGATGCAGACCTGCCGGATCACCATAGCCGAGATTGCAGAGGAAATTGACCTGGTAGCGGCCATCGGGGAAAAAGGCTGTGTTCACCCTGCCGGCATCGAAGCCGGACATCGGACCGCAATCCAGCCCCAGGGAACGGGCGGCCAGGATAAAATATCCCGCCTGCAGCGTGCCATTGCGAAAGGCGGTGGCTGCCGCCACCGCCGGATCCCCGGTGAACCAGGATCGTGCATCCGTGTGCGCAAACAATCGGGGCAGATGGTCAAAAAACAGGTTGTCATAGGCCAGAATAGTCACAACCGGGGCTGACATGGTTTTCGCCAGGTTCCCCTGCGACAAGGCTGGTCGCAATTTTTCCTTTGCATCTGCGCTGGCCAGGAACAGCACCCGCAACGGGGAGCAGTTGGCGCTTGTCGGTGCCCATTTCAGCAGATCATAGAGACGTCGCAGCAGACCGGGATCAACCGGTTCGTCTTTCCAGGCATTATGGGTACGGGCCTGCGTGAAAAGCAGATCAAGACCGGCTTGATCAAGGGTGTCGCTCATGATCGATCCATTTAAAAAGGGTCGAGGGGTGCCAGCTTCACCGACCCGTTATTTATGCAGGAACAGAAGGTCCGGCGGCAAGAATTCCCAACCTCACCGTCGAAGTGATGCCTCCACCACAGCGCCGGTGCTCTTGCCCGGATTGACAACAAGTTCCATCCCATCGTCTCGCAGCATGGCATTATCAAAATCAGCCAGCATGTTGGCGCGGATCAGCGAACGGATGGTGCGGATATAATCGCTTCCCCGTTCTGAATAGCTGACCAGCGCTGTTGCCAACTGCATCCCATCCAGCGTTTTTCCCTGGGAGCGCAGCCCCGCCCGCATCTGGCGAAACTGCGTATAAGCCCGGTGGGTGTTGAGATTATGGATATAGCTTTCGATGCTGGCCTTGGGATCCTGGAAGGCACGGAACCGGTGTGTCTCCCCCTGGCGGCGGTTCCGAGGCACAATACCCTGATGTTCGGTGTTCCAGGTCAGCTCCCCGAACAACGCGTTGCCCTTCTCGGCAAAACGGGATGTACCCCAGCCGCTTTCCTCTGCCGCCTGGGCCAGTGCCAGCGAGACGGGCACCACATCCACCCTTTGCATCAGGGCCTTTGCATTGACTTCACCTTCAGACTTCAAACCATAGCGATCGGCCAGTTCGGCCAGCCAGCGCTTATCCGGTGCAGCCCAACCATGGCCCGCCGCCTTCTGAGCGACAAGCCGCTGCAGGCGCTGGCGGTCTTTGTCAATCTGTTCATTGGTTAGCAGGATCAACGGCAGCAACGTCTTCACGAAGACGGCCTTGCGCTCATCCGTATTGTCCAGCTTCTTGATGCCGGCAGGCAGGTCGCTCAACACCAGACGCGGCACCTGCAGCTCACCCGTGCGGACGCCATCAATGTGATAGTCACGTTCCTGGAACAGGTCCAGCGCTGCGCGCGCGTCCAGCTTGAAGGCCTGTTGTACGATTTTGGCCTCATCCCCCCGAGGTGTATCAACACCAGACATTTGTTCCGGCACAGCCGCCATCGCTGTTGCCGGACGTAAAACCGGGAGAATGAATTCCCGCGCCGTCGCTTCCATCGTCCGCCCGGATGCCCAGGTGAAAACGAAAGACGGAATAATGACGGTGATAAGCAGGAAAACGGCACAAACAGCCGTATAGCGGGGGCCGCCAAGGCCCTCGTTCTCGTCTGTCTGCATTGATTTTGAACCCCTTGTTGTCCAAGCCGAAGGGAACAGCTCACCCACCCCATCGTTATTGATGGAGAGCGGATAAACATTCCCGTTGCCGGAGCAAACTCCGTGAATGGTCGTTAACGCCCAAAATACAGGGCCGACCGAATGCAGATTCATCCTGTACCCGATGGCGCCCTTCCTGGGCCTCAGCCATCGGACAGACGATACCGGCGGAGGTGTGTCAGACCCCCGGAGGGCTTCTATCCCCCGGCACCAAATCTGCCTGCCAATTTAGCTAAAATTTTGGCAGTCCATGAGACCTTACCGGATTTGCTGAACTTCGACAACCTCCGGGATGTAGTACCTCAACATATTTTCGATTCCAGACTTCAAGGTAGCGGTGCTGCTGGGACAGCCAGCACAGGCACCTTTCATCGTCAGATAGACGATACCGCGTTCAAACCCATGAAACGTAATGTCACCGCCATCCTGGGCCACTGCGGGGCGCACCTTGGTATCCAGCAATTCCTTGATCTGGGCGACGATCTCATCGTCATCCTCGTTCACCTGGTTATCATCGGCCTGGGCGGACGTCAGTACCGGACGACCCCCGGCGAAATGCTCCATGATCGCGCCCAGGATGGCGGGCTTCATCACATACCAGTCACGCCCGTCCGATTTGGTGATAGTGATAAAATCACCGGCCAGGAAAACCCGCGTCACCCCTTCCACGGCGAACAGCCGCTCCGCCAGCGGCGACCGCGCGGTGGCATCCTGGCTGTCGGTGAAGTCCGCCGTACCGGTGCCCAATACATCCCGTCCGGGGATGAATTTCAGGGTGGCGGGGTTCGGGGTCTCTTCGGTCTGGATGAACATTGGCAGCAATTCCCATGACGTCCGCCCGGACAGGCCGGATGCGGACCTTCTTTGGCTGGGAAAGTGGGACGCTTTGCCGATTTAATCAAGCACGCTCACGCATGGCTGCCAATTGCCGCCCTGCGACAGGCCGGGCGAAGAGCGCCGGACTGCGATAAGGACAGAGCGTATGGCTGCCGGGGCATTGCCTTGCGCCAAAACCCGAACAGATACCTTCATGACCGGCGCGGGCCTGACGGATCAGATGTGCCCGCCATGTCGTTTCCATGCCGATATCACCCTGACCCACCAGATGGAAATGGCGAATTCCCGCCTTTTCCGCCCGTGCCTGCAGGTCCAGCGGCACAGGTGTGAAGGGCAGAACGACCAGCGGTCCCCCTCCAACAGTATTGGCTGCCATTATGCCATCCAGCGACCTCAACGGAGACGGACTGGAAAGTCCACGCAAGGATAATTGGCAAAGCTGCACCTGTTCCGGCTGCAGGCCCAGCAGGGGCGATAATTCCGCAGCCAGTCGCTCCGCCTGCCACAGGCCGGGGTCTTCGGGTGCGACACCCGTACCCCAAGGCAATAATAAAACCAGCTGCGGCAGCCCCTTTCGTCCCGCATCGACCAACACAGGGGCAACACGTGCGATCAGGGACCGCATCAGCAACGGGTCGGTCGGGTGGCAGCATAGGCCACGACACGCCTTGCGGAAACCTGCAGCGGCTGTCAACCGTCGCCAAGCCTCCATGCCATGGCCGTTGCGCGGGGGGGTGTAAAAGGGATCAGCGGGCAGGACCAGGGTTTCATCCGCACGCCATTCCACCACCTGATCAACCACGCGGGCCAAGGCCATCTCATCATGCAGCGGGGCCTGAAACAGGCGGACATCACCCTGGTCCATAAACCTTCTTCCAGCGCTTTCAGCAATGGAACCAGATCCGTTTCACCTGCGCAAAGGTCACCCACCCGCCAGCACATCGCAGCCAGCCGCGCCTGCAGGCGCCGCCGCCATGGCCTGGTTTCCGGACGGAAAGCAGTCAGCAGACCCTGCAGATAGGGCTGTACCTCCTCCCGGCGGGTTGGCAAGCCACGGCGCAGCAGCACCACGGCAATGCGCCACTGACCGGACGGATATTGCGACATGGACAAACCTGCGACAAAAGTTACTAACCTTTTGTCGCAGGTCGCCAATCGCGGATCAAGCCCGCCAGTTTGGCCACGTTCTCCGGCGGTGTCTCCTTGATGATGCCATGACCCAGATTGAAGATGAACGGCCCCTTCCCCAGCGTGTCCAGAAGGGAGAGGGTGGCCCTTTCCAAAGCTGCACCGCCCGCCAACAGCAACACGGGGTCCAGGTTTCCCTGCACCGCCACCTTGCCCTGAAGGTTGGCGGCAGCCCATTGCGGAGACACTGCGGGGTCCAGCGAGACGGCATCCACCCCGGTCTGCTCAACATAGGAGACCAGATTGAGACCGGCCATGCGCGGGAAACCGATAATCGGCATACCCGGATGCATCGCCTTGAGGGTCGCCACGATCCGCCGCGTCGGTTCCACCGAATAGCGTTGGAAATCGGCGGCACTGAGTACACCCGCCCAGCTGTCGAACAGCTGCAGAACCTCCGCCCCCGCTTTTACCTGGGCGGATAGATATTCCACCGTCGCCGTGACCAGGATATCGATCAGCCGATCGAACCCTGCAGGATCGGTATAAGCGAAGCGCTTCACCTTGGCGTATTCTTTTGATCCGCCACCTTCCACCATGTAGCAGGCCACGGTCCAGGGCGAGCCGGCGAACCCGATCAGCGTTGTCCGGTCATCCAACGCCGCCCGAATGCGTGATACGGTTTCATAAATCGGGGCCGCCTTGTCATGCAGACCATCCGGATTCAGCTTTGCCAGACCGCTTGCATCCCCGATGGCATCCAGCACCGGGCCTTCCCCTTCGGCGAAGCGTAGACCCTGTCCCAGAGCCCAGGGGACAATCAGAATATCGGAGAACAGGATGGCTGCATCCATGCCATAACGGCGCAGTGGCTGTAACGTCACTTCGCAGGCCAGTTCCGGGTTCAGGCACAAGTCCAGGAAACCCCCTGCCTGGGCGCGCACCTGGCGATATTCCGGCAGATATCGCCCAGCCTGACGCATCAGCCAGAAGGGCGGCGGGGTCTGGGTCTGGCCGGCGAGGGCGGCCAGCATCGGTTTGGCGGTCATCTCATCTTCTCGACTGCGGGGATGAAGACGCTTTCGGTCGGCCTCCGTCCCATCATGGGGCACTGCGCCGACCTTATCCCATACCACTTCCCTCAATTCTTATATTTTTTAGCTTTTATAGATGTAGGAAGTAGGGCCTGTGGATAATGGTAATTCATGTTTGTCCGCATATTTTTCCACAGGTTGGAAACGATGGAATGGATGTGGAAAAGTTCTGTGGAAAAGCATGCGCACGATTGGTTGATTTCCCAGGAAAACCGGGCTTTCGCAGAGGTTGAGGATTTTGGGGATAAAAGGGGGTTGATAACCGATTCGTCCCGGATTCACCCATGGGTCTGCGAAACTCATCCCCTGCCCAGCAACCGGACTCACAGAATCAGTGCTTACCTTGATTGAATCTGGCGCTTGCCGCATTTTCCACAGTTGTTCACAGCTTCACCCCTTTTGTCCCCTGAACGGTCCCCTGCAGATGCCGACACCTCCCCCGCCCATCCGCCCTTTGCCCCCGTCCCAAACCAAACCAGCGGGGGAAACGCACAGCTTTCACCTGCATCTGGTATCAGATGCGACCGGGGAGACGATCAATTCTGTCGCGCGTGCCTGCACCAGCCAGTTCGAACAGGCCGAACCAATCGAACATTTCTGGAATCTGGTGCGCACCGAACGGCAGTTGGACATGGTGGTCGATGGCATCCGGGAAAATCCCGGCATGGTCATGTTCACCCTGGTAAATGACAAACTGCGCCGCCGCCTGCAGGAAACCTGCCGGGAACTGGGTATTCCCTGCATTCCCGTGCTGGATCCGCTGATCAATGCGCTGGCAGCCTATCTGGGCCTGGAAAGCCAGAGCAAACCCGGTCGCCAGCATGCGCTGACCGCGCAATATTTCGACCGTATTGATGCGATGGATTTCGCCCTTAACCATGATGACGGGCAGAGTGCCTGGGGTTTGCATGATGCCGACGTCATCCTGGTCGGGGTCAGCCGCACCTCCAAGACGCCGACTTGCGTCTATCTGGCCAATCGCGGCATCAAGGCGGCCAATATCCCCTATGTCCCCGGCTGTCCCCTGCCGCCGGAACTGGACCTGTTGAGCCGACCCCTGATTGTGGGGCTGACCAAGGATGCGGAACGGCTGGTGGCCATTAGGCGCAACCGGTTGCGCCTGCTGAACCAAGGGGACGACACCTCCTATGTCGATCCGGAAAAGGTGCGGGAAGAGTTGATGGAGGCGCGCCGGCTTTACACCCGCAAGGGCTGGCCGGTGATCGATGTCACCCGCCGGTCGATCGAGGAAACGGCGGCGGAAGTGATGATGATCCTGTCGCGCCGTCGCCCGCAATTGATGCCGCATGGGGCCGCCGTGGCTGCTGCCCCGTCGGCACCTGCAGCCAAATCCGAAGAGGAAGCCTGATGTCGGCCTTTCTGTCAGCCGAACCGGTCATCCTGGCCTCTGCCAGTCCGTCGCGTCGCCGCATGCTGGAAGCCGCCGGGCTGGAGGTACATGCCGAAGCCGCCCGCGTGGATGAGGATGAGATGAAACATTCCGGTAAGGCCGCCGGGATGCGCCCGCCGGAAGTGGCGGAAGCCCTGGCCGACCTGAAGGCGTCCAAGCTGGCCCGCAAATATACAGGCCCCTATGTTATCGGTGCCGACCAGATGCTGGAATGTGATGGTGTCTGGTATGACAAACCGACCGATCGGAATGATGCTTTCGCGCATCTGCGCGCCCTGTCAGCTCGTACCCACCGGCTCTATTCCGCTGTCGTCGTTTTTCATAATGGTGCCCGCGTCTGGCACCATATCGATCAGGCGGAACTGACCATGCGGCCTTTGTCGGACAGCTTCATTGAGCGCTATTTGGATGCGGCGGGCGATGCCGTGCTGGGCTGTGCCGGAGCCTATATGCTTGAAGGCTTGGGCGCCCAACTGTTCGCCCGGGTAAATGGTGATCACTTCACCGTTCAGGGGCTGCCCTTGCTGCCGCTGCTGGATTTCCTGCGTGTGCGGCGCCTGCTGCCGGTTTAACAAAGGGATTGTGATTATGGTGACCGGCAAGGCTTTGCTGGCAGGCGTGATGGGCTGGCCGGTCGGCCATTCCCGCAGTCCGTTGCTGCATGGATATTGGCTGAACCAGTATGGCATTGATGGGGCCTATGTGCCGCTGGCGGTCCCGCCGGGGCGGATTGAACAGGCATTGGGTGCCCTGCCTGCCCTTGGTTTCCGGGGCTGCAACGTCACCGTACCGCATAAGGAAGCGGCGTTCCGGCTGGTGGATCGGCTGGATGAAAGTGCCCGCCGCATCGGTGCCGTGAATACGGTTGTGGTGTTGCCCGATGGGTCGCTGGAAGGCCGCAATACCGATGGTTATGGTTTCTGGCAGAACCTGCAGGCGGGTGCCCCTGTAGGTTGGGATGTCTGCAGCGGCCCCGCCGTCGTGCTGGGGGCCGGTGGTGCCGCCCGCGCTGTGGCTGTGGCGTTGTTGGATGCCGGTGCCCCTGGCATCCGTCTGTTGAACCGCACCCGCGCGCGCGCGGAAGAATTGGCGGGCGATCTGGCCGATGATCGTCTGCAGGTGCTGGATTGGGAAGATCGGGCGGGGGCCCTGCAGGGGGCTGCCCTGCTGGTCAATACCACCACCCAGGGGATGCAGGGGCAGCCGCCGTTGCAGATCGACCTGTCGATCCTGCCCTTATCCGCCCTGGTGACGGATATCGTCTATAGCCCGCTGATCACGCCCTTGCTGCAGGCGGCGGCGGATCGGGGCAATGCCATTGTTGATGGATTGGGCATGTTGCTGCATCAGGCCCGACCGGGTTTCCATGCCTGGTTCGGGACTGACCCGCAGGTGACCGATGCGCTGCGCCGGCATGTGCTGGGGCCGGCATGATCGTTCTGGGCCTGACGGGTTCCATCGGCATGGGCAAATCCACGGCCGCCGCCATGCTGCGCCGCCTGGGCTGCCCCGTTCATGATGCCGATGCGACGGTGCACCGGCTTTATGCCCGTGGCGGTGCGGCGGTCGCCCCCATCCAGGCCCTGTTTCCGCAAGCTGTGCGAGATGGTGCGGTTGACCGGGTGGCCCTTTCCGCCGCCGTGCTGGGCAACCCAGCCGCCCTGCAGCGGCTGGAGGCTTTGGTGCATCCGCTGGTGCAGAAGGCGTCGCGCGATTTTCTGCGTCTGCAGGCAAGACGCGGGATGAAGCTGGTGGTGATGGATATTCCGCTGTTGTATGAGACGGGGGGTCGTGCGCGGGTGGATCAGGTTCTGGTCGTCTCCGCGCCCGGCTTTCTGCAGCGGTCGCGGGTGTTGGCAAGGCCCGGCATGGATGCGGTAAAGCTGAATCGTATTATCGCCCGGCAAATGCCGGACATGCTGAAACGCCGGTTGGCCGATTATACCGTGCCCACCGGTCTGGGCCGTGCCGTCACTTTCCGCCATCTGGCCCGCATCGTGAAGGCGCTGCACCTGCAGCGGGGTGGTCGGGTTTGGCCCCCGCATCGTGGCCCGCGTGATCAAATGTCCCCTTTCCTCAGCCGCTGGAAAAAGCCCCATGCGTGAGATCATTCTGGATACCGAAACCACCGGCCTTGATGCGCTCAATGGCGACCGGCTGGTGGAGCTGGGCTGTGTGGAGACGTTCAACCATATCGCCACCGGTAAGGTGCTACACAAATACATCAACCCGGAACGCGACATGCCTGCAGAGGCGGAGGCGGTTCACGGCCTCTCCGCCGCCTTCCTGTCTGACAAACCGATCTTTGCCGAATTGGTGGGCGAGTTTCTGGATTTCATCGGCGACAGCACGCTGGTGATCCATAACGCCACCTTCGATATGGGCTTCCTGAATGCGGAGTTGGCGCGGCTGGGCATGCCCAAGCTGACCAACCCGGTGGTCGATACGGTGAAGATCGCCCGGCGGCGCTTCCCCGGTGCTGCTGCCAGCCTGGATGCGCTGTGCCGCCGGTTTGAGATCGACAATTCCAACCGCACCCTGCATGGCGCCCTGTTGGACGCCCAGTTGCTGGCTGAGGTCTATCTGGAACTGATGGGCGGTCGCCAGCCCGATCTGGTTTTGGCTGGTGGGCCGGCGGTGCAGGCGGTCGATACTGGCCCGGTAATGATAAACCGCGTGGCGCGTCCCCCCCGCCCTCATGCGCCGACACCCGAAGAACTGGCCGCGCATGAGGTTTTCATCAAGGGCTTCAAATCACCGCTCTGGCTGGCAGAGTGACTTGTTTCACGTGAAACACGGTTAAGCCGACCATCACCCCGTTTTCACGGGGTGATGGTGGGGCACAGCGCTTATACTCATTTTCCTTGATCACCGGCGCCAACATTCGTCGGCGTTGGCTAACGCGGCAGGAGCCGCGCGATGGTAGTCTCCGCCGTACCAAACTGCCGGATGGCAGCGCCTAGCGCGTGAGGGAACACGAAATCTCCCTGGATCGGTCACGATCAAGGGAGATTGGTATTACGCCAAGTTCTTGGCGAAAAATTCCGCCGTGCGGCCATGGGCGATGGTTGCCGCCCGTTCATCATAATGTTTGCCGCCGACGCGGGTGAAGGCATGGTCCTGACCTTCATAGGTGTGGATTTCCACCAGGGCGTTGCCAGCCAGCGCATCCCGGATTTTGGCCTGGGCCTCGGGCGGCACAAAGCCGTCCTTCTCCGCAATATGCATCAGCAGCGGATGAACGATGGCCGATGCTTCACCCAGGCTGCCCTCGATGCCCACGCCGTAATAGCTGACATTGGCATCGGCATCGGTGCGGGTGGCCATCAGGAAGGCCAGTTTGCCGCCCAGGCAGAAACCGACGGAGCCGACCTTGCCGGTGACACCGGGATAGGCCCGGATGAAATCCAGCGTGGCCTCCAGATCTTCCACGCCCGTCGTTTCATTGAAGCCTTGATACAAGGCAAAGGCCTTCTTCCATTCCTCTTCGGTCTGGTCGGTGATGGAAACGCCGGGTTCCTGGCGCCAGAACAGATCGGGGGCGATGGCAAAATAACCCTGCGCGGCGTACTTGTCGCAAATGACGCGCAGGTTGGCATTAACGCCGAAAATCTCCTGAATAACGATGATTGCGGCCCCCTTGCCCCCTGCAGGGGCGGCAAGATAGGCATTGAAGCTGCCGCCATCATTGGCCTGGATCGTGACCTGGGTCATGCGGAAAATCCTTCGCAAAGAGGTGGTAAAAAAACTGGATGAAAAGGAGAGGCCCCGACTATTCAGCCCCCAAGCAGGCGGCGCAGTTCATCGGGCCTTGTCACGGGCAACGAACAGCTTTGCTGACGACACACATAGGCCGTCGGCAGATTATTAACCATAGCCTTTCCTACGGCTGGATGTCCGGGGGGAATTTCATCGCTTGGTGAAAAACGCAGGCTGATCAGGTTGGGCAATGACAGACTGTTGGCCGCCTGCTGCAGGGCCTGCAGTCCTTGTTCCCCCGGCTGCCCGATCAGCACCAGTTGGGTGCCGTTATGGCGCAGGTCAATCCCATTCAGATATGTGGCCAGCGGGAAGAAGTTCCGCCCCACCTCCCCGGCGAAGGCGGTGATCAGGGCGTCGGCCTGTTGGCGATAGTCATCCTTGCCGGTCAGATACCAAAGGCGGCTGAGCAGGCCAACCAGGGTGCCGTTGCCTGCAGGCACGGCATTATCATGGGCATGGCGGGGTCGCATGATCAGCCCGGCGGCATCATCGGCAGTGACGAAATAGCCACCATCGGCATCATCATGGAAATGGTGTCGGATCAGGTCGACCCAGATTTCCGCCCGGTCCAGGAAGTGGCGTTCCCCCGTCGCCTCATACAGCGCCGTGGCAGCCCGGGCCATATTGGCATGGTCTTCCAGCGTCCCATCATGCCGGGCGCGGCCATCGCGCCAGCTGTGGTACAGCCTGCCATCGGGCCGGGTCATCTGGCTGGTGACAAAGGCAAAGGCCGTGCGCGCGGCCCCCAGCCAGTCAGCCCGGTCGAACAGAATTGCGGCCTTGGCCATGGCCGCGATCATCAGGCCGTTCCAATCGGCCAGCACCTTATCGTCCCAACCGGGACGCACCCGGCCGGCGCGGGCCTGCAGCAGGATGGCGCGGCAGCGGGCCAGCCTTTGCTCCGTTGCCGGATCGCCCAGCCTCGCCTGCCCCATCCGGGTCAGGATGTTGTGATCTTCCCAATTGCCCTCCGTCGTTACCCCATAGATCTGGCAGAACAGGTCCAGATCATCGGCGGGCAGCAGCCGTTGGATTTCCGACAGGCTCCAGACATAGAAACGGCCTTCCTCCCCCTCGCTATCGGCATCCAGGGTGGCGGCGAAACCGCCGCCGTCGGCCACCATCTCCCGCAGCACCCAGCCGATGGTTTCTTCGATCCTGGTGGTCAGCAGCGTGTCGCGTGTCTCGGCCCAGACCAGGGCCATCAACTCCACAAGCTGGGCATTGTCGTACAGCATCTTTTCGAAATGCGGCACCAGCCACATCTCGTCGGTGGAATAACGGGCAAAGCCGCCGCCCAGATGATCATAGATGCCCCCCTGCGCCATGCAGGACAGCGTATGGGTGACGGCAGCGTTGAATTCCGGCTTGCCGCTTAGCCGATAGGCCCGCCATAGCAGTTCGAAGAGGGATGGCTGGGGGAATTTCGGGGCTTCCCCAATCCCGCCCCAGCGCGGATCGATTTCCCGCACCAACTGGCCCGCCACCTGCACCAGCGTATCCGGCCCGACATCGCTGCCAGGGCGTCCCTGGGCCAGCCGCAGCATGGCATCGCGCAAGGCGGCAACATTGCGCTGAACCTTGTCCGGTTCGCGCAGATAGGTTGCCGCCACCCCGCGCAGCACATCGGGAAAGCCGGGGCGCCCCCAGCGGCCTTCCGGTGGAAAATAGGTGCCGCCCCAGAAGGGCTGCCCATCGGGCGTCAGGAACATGGTCAGCGGCCAGCCACCCTGCTGGCCCAGCAGGGAAAGCGCCTGTTGATAGATCTGGTCAATGTCCGGCCGTTCCTCCCGATCCACCTTGATATTGATGAACAGCTGGTTCATCAGCTCGGCAATGGCCGGGTTCTCGAAACTCTCATGCGCCATCACATGGCACCAATGGCAGGCGGCATAGCCTACCGACAACAGAATGGGCTTCCCCTCTGCCTTGGCCTTGGCCAGTGCATCAGGCCCCCAGGCCAGCCAATGGACGGGGTTGTCCTTGTGCTGCAGAAGATAGGGGCTGGTCTCTTCCCCTAACCGGTTATTGCTGGTCATATGGGTGCCTGTGGACATTGATTCTCTCCTGGGGCGCTGCCACGCCCTCGCTCTTTTGGGCCATTCTGCCAGACAAAGACGTCAGGCCCATGACTGCTATTTAGTTTATCCTTGTGTTGAACCCAGGGTGCGGGAAAAATCCAGCCCGAACCGGAACATGGCTGGCGCACTCTGTCGCGCCGGCAACAGCGCGGAAGGTGCGACATGAAGGTCACGATCGATATCGACTGCACGCCGGAGGAGGCGCGTACCTTCATGGGTCTGCCCGATGTGCAGCCCATGCAACAGGCGCTGATGCGGCAGATGCAGGATCAGCTTTCCGCCAATATCGCCGCCATGGACCCGGAAACCATGTTCAAGACCTGGCTGCCCATGGGGCTGCAGGGCTTTGAACAGTTCCAGAAATTGATGTGGTCGCAGATGTCCAACGCCATGGGCACCGGGCCGAAGGATGGCAAGAAGTGACCGACGATCCCGCCCTGTATTTCCGCGCCCATGTGTTCTGCTGCACCAATGAGCGGGAGCCGGGCCACCCCCGTGGCTGCTGCCGCGAAAAGGGCGCGGATGAGCTGCGCGATTATATGAAGAAGAAGGCCACCGGCCTGGGTCTGGGCAAGCAGGTGCGCATCAATAATGCCGGCTGCCTGGACCGCTGCGAGCTGGGGCCGTGCTTGGTGATCTACCCCGAAGGCGTCTGGTATACCTTCAAGGACAAGGCAGACATTGACGAGATCCTGCAGACCCATCTGATGGAGGGAGCACGGGTGGAACGGCTGATGCTGCAGCCCCACGACAAAAAGCCCGAGGATATTGCCACTCGTCAGGGCTGAACCCCTCCCACCTTTCCCCCCCATGTTCCACGTGAAACACCGCTGATGCAGGCTGATACTATTTTTGCCCTGGCCTCTGCCGCTGGCCGCGCCGGGGTGCAGGTGATCCGCATTTCCGGCCCCGCCGCAGGCCCTACCCTGCAGGCGCTGGCCGGCACCCTGCCCCGTCCACGCCTCGCCCGGCTGGCGGGCCTGACCGACCCCGCTACCGGTGAGCTGTTCGACAAGGCCCTGCTGCTCTGGTTCCCCGGCCCGGCCAGTTTTACGGGTGAGGATGTGGCGGAACTGCATCTGCATGGCGGGCGGGCGGTGTTGAACGCGGCCACCAGCGCCCTCACCCATCTGGGCCTGCGGGTGGCCGAACCGGGGGAGTTCAGCCGCCGGGCGTTTGAGAATGGCAAGCTGGATTTGACGGAAGCCGAGGCCATTGCCGATCTGGTGGACGCCGAAACCGCCGCGCAACGCCGACAAGCGCTGCGCCAGATGGAAGGCGCCTTGGGCCAGCTTTATGAGGGCTGGCGTCACCGGCTGACCCGCGCGCTGGCCCATCTGGAAGCGGATATCGACTTCCCGGAGGAGGATTTGCCCGGTGGGCTGTCCGAGGCGGTGCGCCCGGTGGTGCTGACCCTGGTGGATGAGCTGTCCGCCCATCTGGCCGATCAGGGCCGGGGGGAGCGGCTGCGCGATGGGATTTCCATCGCCATTCTGGGGGCGCCCAATGCCGGCAAGTCCAGCCTGATGAATGCCATCGCCCGGCGTGACGTGGCCATCGTCTCCAACCAGGCCGGCACGACGCGCGATGTGATTGAGGTGCAATTGGACCTGGGGGGCTATCCGGTTTTGTTGGCCGACACGGCGGGCCTGCGCGATGCCGCCGATCAGGTGGAAAGCGAAGGCATCCGCCGGGCACTGGACCGGGCGGCCAAGGCGGACCTGAAGCTGCTGGTCTTCGATGGCCTGTCCGATCCCGACCCGGCGACGCTGGCCTTGGCGGATGCGGATGCGCTGCTGGTGATGAACAAGGCTGACCAGCCGGGGGCCACCCCGCCGCTTTCGGCCCAACCGGTGCTGCAGGTCTCCGCCCGCACCGGCGACGGGGTGCCGGCGCTGCTGCAGGCATTGACCGACGAAGTCTCCCGCCGTTACGCCCCCTCCGGTGCGCCCGCCCTCACCCGCGCCCGCCACCGGGCGGCGCTGGAGGAATGCCGGGAGAACCTGCAGCGCGCACTTTCTGCCCTCCTGCCCGAACTGGCCGCCGAAGATGTCCGCCTCGCCGCCCGCGCGCTTGGCCGCATCACCGGGCGGGTGGATGTGGAAGAACTGCTGGACGTGATCTTCCGGGATTTCTGTATCGGGAAATAGCCGCACCCCAGCGGCGGCGCGCTATGACCCATGCGCGCCCGCCGCTTTGACAGGCGAACCATTTCGCCGTATTTTCCGCCCCATGCAGAACTATGATGTGATCGTGGTTGGCGGTGGCCATGCGGGATGCGAGGCTGCCGCTGCGGCGGCGCGTGCGGGTGCCCGCACCGCGCTGATGACCCATAAGATCGAAACGATTGGCGAGATGTCGTGCAACCCGGCCATCGGTGGCCTGGGCAAGGGCCATCTTGTGCGGGAGATTGACGCGCTGGATGGGGTGATGGGTCGCGTCACCGACCAGGGCGGCATCCAGTTCCGCATCCTGAACCGGTCGAAGGGCCCTGCCGTGCGCGGCCCGCGCGCCCAGGCTGACCGCAAGCTTTATCGCAATGCGATGCAGGCGGCATTGGCAGCGCAGGAAAACCTGACCATCATCGCAGCCGCGGTGGAGGATCTGGTGATCGATGCCGCCGGCCATTGCGCTGGCGTGGTGACTGCGACGGGCGAAACCATCCGCGCCGGGGCCGTGGTGTTGACCACCGGCACCTTCCTGCGCGGCCTGATCCATATCGGGGAAGAGAAAATCCCCGCTGGGCGTGTCGATGAAGCCCCCGCCCTCGGCCTGTCCGATACGCTGGAACGGGTTGGCTTTACCCTGGGTCGGTTGAAGACGGGTACGCCGCCGCGCCTGGATGGCAAGACCATTGATTGGGCCGGGCTGGAAGCGCAGCCGGGCGACATGCCGCCGCCGCCCTTCTCCACCCTCACCCGTGCCATCACCACACCGCAGATCGATTGCGCCATCACCTACACGACAGAGGCGGTGCATCGCGTCATCCGGGAGAATATCCACCGGGCCCCGATGTATTCCGGCCAGATCGAAGGCATTGGCCCGCGCTATTGCCCCAGTGTGGAAGACAAGATCGTCCGCTTTGCTGACAAGGACCGGCACCAGATTTTCCTGGAGCCGGAGGGGCTGGACGATGACACGGTTTACCCCAACGGCATCTCCACCAGCCTGCCGCGCGATGTGCAGCTTGAAATCCTGAAGCACATCCCCGGCCTGGAGCAGGTGCGGATGATCCGGCCCGGTTATGCCATCGAATATGATTATATTGATCCGCGTGAGCTGACCCGCACGCTGGAGACGCGCCGCCTGCCCCGCCTGTTCCTGGCCGGCCAGATCAATGGCACGACGGGTTATGAGGAAGCGGCGGCCCAGGGGCTGATCGCTGGCATCAATGCCGCCCTGGCCGTTGCCGGTTCCGCCCCCTTCGTGCTGGACCGGGCGGAAGCCTATATCGGTGTGCTGATCGATGACCTGATCACGCGCGGCACCAACGAGCCCTATCGCATGTTCACCAGCCGGGCGGAATATCGCCTGCTGCTGCGCGCCGATAATGCCGACCAGCGGCTGACCGATCGGGGCCTGTCCATCGGCGTCATCGGTGCTGAACGTGCCACCCATTGGGCGGAGAAGAAGCAGGCGCTGGCCGACGCCCGCGCCCTCGTCACCGGCCTGTCCGCCACGCCGAATGAGTTGGAAAAGCACGGGCTGCATATCAACAAGGATGGCGTCCGCCGCACGGCGCTGGACCTGTTGCGCTATCCCGAAATTGACTTCCCCCGCCTCTGCCAGGTTTGGCCGGAACTGAACAGCCTGTCGCCGGACATTGCTGAGCAGGTGGAGATTGATGGCAAATACGCCGGATATCTGGACCGGCAGGAGGCGGATATCCGCGCCTTCCGCAAGGATGAGGCGCTGGAGCTGCCGACGGATCTGGACCCGGACAGCATCGCCTCCCTCTCTACCGAAATCCGGCAGAAGTTGCGCAATGCCAAGCCGGCGACGCTTGGTGCTGCCGCCCGTATTCCCGGTATGACGCCTGCGGCGCTGACCGCCCTGTTGCGCCATGTGAAGAAGCGGCATACAGCCGCTTGATCGCTTGACGACGGGGGGCTGGCTTCGCTATCGCTGGCCCCCGTCCCGTTGCCCTAGAGGATGCTGATGACCCCGGCGCAGTTCCAGGCCCGTTTCGGTGTTTCACGTGAAACACTGGACAAGCTGCAGGTCTATGAGGCTCAGCTGCGCAAATGGAACCCGGCCATCAATCTGGTGGCCAAGAGCACCCTGAATGATATCTGGGGCCGGCATCTGGCCGACTCGGCCCAGCTGTTCGAGCTTGTTCCTGCAGGAACCCAGGTTCAGGTCGATCTGGGGTCGGGTGCCGGCTTCCCCGGTCTGGTGCTGGCCATCATGGGGGTGCCTTCGGTGCATCTGGTGGAATCCGATGTGCGCAAGGCCGCCTTTCTGCGGGAAACCGCCCGGTTGACGGGGGCCCCGGTCACTGTTCATGCTGTGCGGATTGAGGTGGCTGAGGTGCCGCCGGCGGATATCGTCTCCGCCCGCGCGCTGGCGGAACTGACCCTGCTGTTGCCCTGGGCACACCGCCTGTTAAAAAAGCAGGGTGTTTGCCTGTTCCCCAAGGGCAAGACGGCGGAGGATGAATTGACCGCCGTGCGAGATTCCTGGAATATGCGCATTGAGCGTTTTCCCAGCCAGACTGACGCGGCGGGCACCTTGCTTCGCCTGTCCGACATTTCTCCGCGCTGATCCGCGTCACGCGCGCCAAACCTGAGGTTAACGAGAGTGTCGAGCATGTCCCTGCCCATTCCGGCTACCCGTGCCCATATCATCGCGCTCGCCAACCAGAAGGGCGGCGTGGGTAAAACCACCACCACCATCAACCTGGCCACCGCCCTGGCGGCGGTGGGCAAGCGCGTGCTGATCATTGATAATGATCCACAGGGCAATGCCTCCACCGGCTTGGGCATCCCCCAATCCAACCGCGAATTTGGCATTTACGATCTGCTGTTTGCTGACCTGACGGTGGAAGAGGTGGCGGTGACCACCACGGTCCCCGGCTTGTGGGTGGTGACGGCCAATGTCGATCTGTCGGGGGCGGAGGTGGAACTGGTCGGCGTGGAACGCCGGGAATTTCGCCTGAAGGACAGCCTGGAAAAATCCACCGGCGGCTTCGATTATATCCTGATCGATTGCCCCCCTGCCCTGGGCCTGTTGACCCTGAACGCGCTGGCGGCGGCGGATGCCGTGCTGGTGCCGCTGCAATGTGAATTCTATGCCCTGGAAGGGCTGTCGCATCTGATCCGCACGATTGAGCGGGTGAAGCGCGCTTTCAACCCCACGCTGGAAATCAACGGTGTGGTGCTGACCATGTTTGATCGTCGCAACAATCTCTCCGACATGGTGGCCGCCGATGTGCGCGGCTTCTTCGGGGAGAAGGTGTACGATACGGTGATCCCCCGCAATGTGCGGGTATCCGAGGCGCCCAGCCATGGTAAGCCGGTGCTGTTGTATGACCACAAGTCAGCCGGCGCACAGGCCTATATCCATCTGGCGGGCGAGATGTTGAAGCGCGAGCGGAAGCGGCAGTTGGCTTATGGATGAACCGAAAAAACATCAGCAGCGGACCGGCCTGGGACGCGGCCTTTCCGCCCTGTTCGGTGAAGCAACGGGTGGTGAGGAGGAACAGCAGGTGGATCGGGTGCGCCTGACCCGGCTGCTGCCCATCGACCATGTTCACCCCGGCAAATATCAGCCGCGCCGCAAGTTCGACGAGGATGATCTGGCCGCTTTGGTCGAGAGCGTGCGGGAGCGTGGTATCCTGCAGCCGCTGCTGGTGCGTAAAGACCCTGCTGCCCCGCCGGGTACACAATCCTATGAGATCATCGCCGGTGAGCGCCGCTGGCGGGCCGCCCAGCTTGCCGGCCTGCACGAAGTGCCGGTGCTGGTCCGCACGCTGTCGGATCGGGAGGCGCTGGAAATTGCGCTGATCGAGAATATCCAGCGCGCTGACCTGACCCCGCTGGAAGAGGCCGAAGGCTTCAAGCGGCTGATGGATGAGTTTGAACATACGCAGGAAGACTTGGCCCGCGCCGTCGGCAAAAGCCGGTCGCATGTGGCCAACATGCTGCGCCTGCTGGCCCTGCCCGATCCGGTAAAGGCGCTGGTGCAGGATGGCAGCCTGTCCATGGGCCACGCCCGCGCCCTGTTGACGGCGGCTGACCCGTTGGCCCTGGCGCAGGAGGTCATCAAGCAGGGGCTGAATGTGCGCCAGACAGAGGCGCTGGTGAAGCGCATGGCCGAACAGCCTGCCGCTGTCGCTACGGCTCCGAAGGATAAGGCGCCGGACACGGTGGCGCTGGAACGGGAAATGTCCCACGCGCTGGGGCTGAAAGTAACGCTTTCCGCCAACGGGCCGAAGGGCACGCTGCAGATCCATTACCGCAATCTGGATCAGTTGGATGGGGTGCTGAACCGCATCCTGCGGCGGTGAGGTTCAAAGGGGTGCTGCGGCGCCCCTTTCTTTTATGGCAATAAAATCAATTAATTAAGGGGTGGCTTCCATGGGCAGCGAAAATCGGACCGGGGCCGAGGTTGCGGCTTTCTTTGATCGTTACAGCGCTGCCTTCGCCGCTTATGACGCGGCGGCCCTGACCGCCCTGTTTGACCGGCCGCTGACGGTGCTGACGGCGGCCCATCCGCTGACCCACGCCGATGATACGGCAGTGCGGCAGTATGTGGAGGCGATGTTCGCCACCTATCACGGCATCGGCTTGGCATGGCCGGTGCCCGCCGCCGTCTGGGCCTGGCCCTGCGGGGCCGATCTGGCGCGGGCGGAGGTCTTGTGGCTGCTGCGCAGCGAGGACCGGGCGGAGATCATGCGCTTTTCCACCTCCTATGTGCTGCGCCGTGATGCTGATGCCGGGTGGAAGCTGGCGGTGGTCATCGCTTATGAGGAGCCGGGCAAGCTGCCCGGTTCGCAGGAATAGGTACAGGCCTGCTTGCCCGGAAACCCAGCTTCCCGTAAAGTAGTTAATATCACTACCAATGGGGTTGGCCATGGAAGAAGCTATTTCTGCAGCGGATGCCAATCTCAAATTCTCCCACATCCTGCGCGGGGTGCGGGAGGGGCAATCCTATGTGGTGACGTCGCATGGTAAACCGGTTGCCCGTATCATCCCGGCAGACGAGATGACAAAGGTTGCAGCCGGCGCACGCGCAGCCTTGTTCTCTCGCCTGGAGGCTCAGCCCGTTGTCCATGCGGGGCGTTGGACACGCGATGAGCTTTATGAGGATCAGAAGTGAAAATCGCGCTCGATACCAACATCCTCGCCTATGCGGAGGGGGTGAATGATACCAATCTGCCGAGGGTTTGACCCTTGGCAGATTGGAGGCTGGCGACCGCCAGCCCGGCGCATGAGGGAACGCGAAATCTCTCTTGATCGGTCACGATCAAGAGAGATTGGTACGATACGGTGCGCCATGAAGCCGTTCTCACGCTGCTGCGCCATTTACCGGAAGAATCGGTTCTGATCCCCGTCCAGGTTCTGAGCGAACTGTTCAACGTTCTTGTCCGCAAAGGGGGCCGGTCCAAGGTGCAAGCCCGCGAGGCTTTGCTTGGCTGGTCAGACAGTTTTCAGACCATTACCACATCACTTGATATTGTGACGGCAGCGGCTGACCTGGCTGCCGATCATGGCTTCAGCATTTGGGATGCTGTCATTCTTGCTGCCGCCTCACAGGGCGGGTGCCGCTTGCTCTTGTCCGAAGACCTGCAGAACGGCTTCACCTGGGGAGGTGTCACGGTGGTGAACCCGCTGATCCTCCCCCGGCATCCCTTGCTCACGGCGCTGCTTCACGCTTAAAGCCAGAAAAACTCACCCCATCCGCCGCGTCAGCGCCGCAAGCCCGGCCACCAGTACCATCAGCAGCGCCAGCATCCAGTCCCCGAAGCGGGCATAGGGTGTCACGGGGGCGGCCACCGGCAAGGGGGCATCCAGATGCCCGGTCTCCCCCAGGCCCAGCCGGGCGGTGACGCGGCCATAGGCGTCGACCATGCCGGAAATGCCGGTATTGGCGGCGCGCACCATCGGCAGCCCCTCCTCCACCGCGCGCACGGCGCTGATGGCGAAATGCTGATAGGGGCCGGTGGAATTTCCATACCAGGCATCGTTCGTCAGATTCAGCAACCATTGCGGCCTGTTCTCGCCAGTACGGGCGACATGGCCGGGGAAAATCACTTCGTAACAGATCAGCGGGCTGAAGGCCGGCAGGCCGGGCAGGTTCAGGGTCTGCGGACCGGGGCCATGGCTGAAATCGCTGGCCGAGGCCGCCACGGCATTGAGGCCGGCGGGCAAAAAATCGCGCAGCGGCAGATATTCGCCAAATGGCACCAGATGGAACTTGTCAAAGGTAGCCGTAACGGCCCCGCCGGCATCCAGGGCGAACAGGCTATTATAATAACGCTCTGCCCCATCAGCCCCCCGGCCCGCGCGCGGGGCCCCGGTGATCAGCAGGCCGCCAGCAGGGGCAATGCGTCCCACGGTCTGGGCCAGCACCGCGCTGTCATTGCCATCGGCAGGGGCCTGCAGGAAATAGGGGATGGCGGTTTCCGGCCAGATCACATGGGTGACCTTCTCCCACCCATCGGCGGCGGACAGGTTGATGGTCTGGCGCAGATTGGCCAGCTTGGCATTGGGATCCCATTTCAGGGTCTGCGGGATATTGGGCTGCACCACGCGCAACATCACGCCCGGCACCGTATCCAGCCCCTGCCCACCCATGCGCCAGCCGCCCCATCCCGCCAGCAGCACCAGCCCGGCCAGCCCGGCGAGGATGGGACGCCGCCAGTTGGCCCCCGCGGCCAGGGCTGGCAGGGTGGCCAAGATCACGGTCAGCAGCGACAACCCATAGATGCCGGTGACAGACACTGCCTGCAGCACCGGCTTCACCGGCCACCAGCCATAACCGATCAGGTTCCAGGGAAAGCCGGTGAAGATATGGCCGCGCACCCATTCCATGCCAGCCCAGCAGAGCGCGAAGATCAGCAAGCCCGGCACGGGCCCCAGACCGAACCGCCTCACCAGTTCGCGATGCTGCAGACAGCCCAGGCCGACAAACGCGGCCAGCAGTGCCGGCAGGCCCAGCACGGCGGGGGGCAGCATGAACCAGAAGCGCCCGATATCGACAAACAGCGCCACCGAAATCCAGTAAAGCCCCGGCACATGATGGCCAAAGGCAAAGAACCAGCCGGTCCAGAAGGTGCGCTTGGCCGTATCCGCCCCCTGCAACAGCCACAGCAACAGCGGAAACGACACCAGCAGCAGCGGCAACAGGTGGAAGGGCGGCAGGGTGGCGGTGGCGAGTGCCCCGGCCAACGCCGCCAACCCGTATCGCCGCCAACCGGTCAGCCCCTTGATAAGGGTGGCGATGCGGGCCAAGGGGCCGGCGGAAATCTCAAGCGCGCTCATGATGTCTCAGGCGTGGGGGCGGATGCGGGCCATCCTATACGCCAATTGCGGCATGATGGTGAGGGGGCGGTTGCTTTGCGTAACAACAGCCGCCCCCTGCCCTTTACGCACTCTCCCGCGTATCTTCCTGCCCTGTCACGGTCAGCTTATGCACTTTCAGCAGTTTGATGCGGCGGGGATCGGCCTCCACGATCTCGAACACCAGGCCGGAACTATGCCTGAAGGTTTCCCCCGGCGACGGCACGCGACCGGCCATGGAGAAGACCAGCCCACCCAGCGTATCGACATCCACCAACTCGTCGGCATCGAAGAAACGGCCCAGTTGTTCCTCGAATGCCTCCATCGGGATGCGGGCATCCACCAGCAGGGTGCCGTCGGGGCGGGGGACCAGGCGGTTCTGTTCCGCCTCGTCATGCTCGTCCTCGATCTCCCCGACAATCTCCTCCACCAGATCCTCGATGGAGATCAGCCCGTCGATACCGCCGAATTCATCGACCACCAGGGCCAGATGTTGGCGGGTCTGGCGCATTTTCAGCAACAGATCCAGTACCGGCATGCCGGGCGTGACGATCAGCACGTCGCGGGTGATGGCCTGCAGCTCGAATGGTTTGCCCGCAGCGACACAGGCCAGCACATCCTTGATATGGACCATGCCGATGACATCGTCCAATTCCTCCCGGAATACGGGCATGCGACTATGCGCTTCCTCGGAAAACCGGCGGATCAGGTCGGGCAGGGAAATATCCAGCGGTACGCCGATAATGTCGGCGCGCGGCACCATGGCATCCACCACCTTGCGGTGCCGCAGCTTCAGGATATTGGCAAGCAGGGCGCGTTCACCTTCAGCCATGGAAGGTTCTGAAGCGCCCGTCTCCTCGATCAGTTCCTCAATGGTGCCGCGCAGCGTATCGCCGCCGCGCACCCCCAGAATGGAGCGAATCCAGCCACGCAATTGCTGGCTGAAGGAGGGTTGTTCTTCGGCCCCGTCCTCGCGGGGCGAACGACTGTCGCTAAGGTCGGCCATCTTCTTTATCAGTGGGTTGCAAGGGTGGTCCCGGCGTCGCCAGGATCATCGTCATCCGGCGCGTGAGCGCCGTCGGCATAGGGATCGGCAATGCCGAACCTGGAAAGTATCTGCGTTTCCAGCTGTTCCATCTGTTCGGCCTCGCCATCCTCAATATGGTCGTAACCCAGCAGATGCAGCACGCCATGGGTGACGAGGTGGGTCAGATGGTCGGCCAAAGCCTTGTTCTGTTCCCTTGCCTCGCGCTCCACGGTTTCGAACGCCAGGATCACATCGCCCAACAATACAGGAACCGCCGGGCCGGGCGACAGGAAATCATCATCCTGCCCCTCTTCGGCGTCATCTTCCCCATCGGGGTCGTCTTCATATTCATTATCGTCGGCATCATCGTCGCCGGCGCTGCCCTCTTCCCCATCGGCATGCAGGGCGAAGGAGAGCACGTTGGTCGGTTTGTCCTTGCCGCGATAGGTGCGGTTCAGTTCATGCACCGTGTCGTCATCGGCCAGCACCAGCGACATTTCCGCCGGTCCCTCGGGCAGCAGGCTGGGTTCGGCGGTGAGCGCAGCCACCAGGGCGGCATGGGCGGCGCGCTGGCACAATCCCTCAATATCGTCAATCCGGTCTTCCCAGCGCGGTTCCTCGATGCTGATCAGAATCTCAACGCGGTCGGCGTTGGCATCGGCGGGCGGGGGGGAAGCCATGGTCATTGTGGGTTATCCGGTTTGCTGGCGCGGGCCGCGGCATCATAGGCGCGAACGATGCGCCCGACCATCGGGTGGCGCACGACATCCTGGTCGCTGAATTCCACGAATGACACGCCCTCCACCCCTTTCAGGATGGTCAGCGCTTCCTTCAGCCCGGATTTGCTGCCCGATGGCAGGTCGATCTGGGTGACGTCGCCCGTCACCACCATGCGGCTGCCCTCCCCCATGCGGGTCAGGAACATCTTCATCTGCATGGGCGTGGTATTCTGCGCCTCGTCCAGAATGACGAAAGCATGGGCCAGCGTGCGCCCACGCATGAAAGCCAGCGGCGCCACCTCAATCACGCCGGTTTCCATGCGTTTGGCCACCTGATCAGGCGGCAGCATGTCATGCAGCGCGTCGTAGAGGGGCCGTAAATACGGGTCCACCTTGTCTTTCATGTCACCGGGCAGGAAGCCCAGCCGTTCGCCGGCCTCCACCGCCGGGCGGGACAGCACGATCCGGTCCACCTTGCCCTGCAGCAACAGGCTGACCGCCTGGGCGACCGCCAGATAGGTCTTGCCGGTACCGGCGGGGCCAAGGCCGAACACCAGTTCATTCTCGTTCAGCGCATCCAGGTAACGGGTCTGGGTGGCGCTGCGCGGGGTGATGACCCGGCGTTTGGTGCGGATGGCGCCATTGGGGTTGGACAATTGCGCCAGCCCCTGGCCGGCAGATGGCAGATCGGCGCTGATTGCCATGCGGGCAGCGGCATCCACCTCTGCCGGGCCGACGGGCAGGCCGGCGCGCAAGCGATCCCACAGGGCCAGGAAGACGGTGCGTGCCGCATCCATGCCCTGCTGATTGCCGGCGATGGTCAGCACATTGCCGCGTGTCACCAGCTTGACGGCCAACTGGCGTTCCACCCGCGCCAGATATTGCTCATGCTCCCCAAACAGCAGGGGCAGCAGACGGTTATCGCCAAAGGCCAGTTCGATCCGGCCATCGCCATGCCCTGTTACCACCGGGGCGGAATTCTGGGTGCTCAAGCCACCGCCTCCGCCGCAACGGGGGCGGCGTGTTGCGGGATCGGGTCGGCCAGATCGCCGGCCAGGCTGTTGGCATGGGCGCCATGGAGGCGCACATCAACGATGCGGCCCATCAGATGGGCCGGCGCGAAGGCATGGACCGACTGCATGAAGGGGCTGCGGCCCAGCAACTGGCCCTCCAGCTTGCCCACCCGGTCGAACAGCACGCCGATGGTGCGGCCCACCAGCGACTGGTTGAAGGCCACCTGCTGGGCGTTCAGCAATTGCTGCACCGCCTGCAGCCGGTCATCCTTCACCGTCTCTTCCACCTGCCGATCACCCATGGAGGCGGCGGGCGTGCCGGGGCGGGCGGAATATTTGAAGCTATAGGCCTGGGCGAAACCGATATCGTTGATCAGCCGCAGCGTGTCGGCGAAATCCTGGTCGGTTTCGCCTGGAAAGCCGGTGATGAAATCCGACGACAGGGCCAGATCGGGCTGACGGCTGCGCAGCCGGTCGATCAGGCGGCGATAATCATCGGATGTGTGCTTGCGGTTCATCGCCGCCAGAATGCGGTCGCTGCCCGATTGTACCGGCAGGTGCAGGAAGGGCATCAACTGCCCCACGCTGCCATGGGCATCGATCAGATCATCATCCATGTCACGCGGGTGGCTGGTGGTGTAACGGATGCGGGCCAGCCCGTCGATTTCCGCCAGCGCCCGGATCAGCCGACCCAGACCCCAGACCTTGCCATCCGGCCCTTCGCCGTGGAAGGCGTTGACGTTCTGGCCCAGCAGGGTGATTTCCAGCGTGCCGCCGGCCACCATGCGCCGCGCCTCGGCCAGCACCTGGGCGACCGGGCGGCTATATTCCGACCCGCGCGTATAGGGTACGACACAGAAAGTGCAGAACTTGTCACAGCCTTCCTGCACCGACAGGAAGGCGGCGGCCCCATGTTGGCGCGACCCTTCTTCCGGCAGCAGGTCGAATTTGCTTTCCACCGGGAAATCGGTATTCACCACCCCGCCGGCCCCGCGCACTGCGCGCGTCACCATTTCCGGCAGCTGGTGATAGGTCTGGGGGCCGAACACCATGTCCACATGCGGGGCCCGCATGATGATTTCAGCGCCTTCAGCCTGGGCGACACAGCCGGCCACGGCCAGCACCATGCGCCCGCCCCCGGCGGCCTTGTCATTCTGCATCAGGCGCAGGCGGCCCAGTTCGGAATAAACCTTTTCCGATGCCTTTTCACGGATATGGCAGGTGTTGAGGATGACCATGTCAGCACCTTCCGGCGTGTCGGTCGGCTCATACCCCAGCGGTGCCAGAACATCGACCATGCGGTCGCTGTCATAGACGTTCATCTGGCAGCCATAGGTTTTGATGAACAGCTTCTTCTTCAACAACGCCCCCCGCCCTTGCCGACGGGGCCTTCCGGCAAAAGATGCACCATGGGTGCGGGTTAGAGTACCCGCCCCTTAACCCGCCCAAAATAGGCAAGTTGGTGTCTTAGTCAATAACGGCACGCTTGTGCGGAAGGGGTGGGTGGGATGCGCTTGAGCCCGGAAGCGGGACCAGCCAGACGATACAGCCGGCGATGCCATGCCGGGTGCCGATGGCCCTGGCTCCGGCTTTCAACTTGCTGGCGGTCAGGACAAGATCGCCCCTGAATTTCAGCCACCGGCACTGATGCGGAATTCCACCGATCGCGCAGAAAATGCGACCCCATCCTTTAGAAACTCTTCTCATAAGGGTGTCATGGAAGCGACAATTGTCGCAAGGGTGCCACATGCATAAGGGGAGGGGCGGCGGTGGAAGCCATCAACGAGGCGATCTTTCTGGCGGGGTTGCTGCTGCTGCTGTCCATTCTGGCCGGTCGCGTCTCCTCCCGGCTGGGTGCGCCCTTGCTGCTGGTCTTCCTGGGGCTGGGCATGCTGGCGGGGGAGGATGGGCCGGGCAATATCCAGTTCCACGATTTCCATCTGGCCTATCTGATGGGCAGCATGGCGCTGGCCGTCATCCTGTTTGACGGCGGCCTGCGTACGCCGGCGGAAACCTTCCGGCTGGCGCGCGGACCCGCCTTCAGCCTGGCCACGCTGGGCGTTCTGGTGACGGCGGTGGGCACGGGCGCGCTCGCCTCCTTCCTGCTGGGGCTGGGTTGGGCGGAGGGGTTCCTGGTCGGGGCCATCATCGCGTCCACCGATGCGGCGGCCGTCTTTTTTCTGCTGAACCTGCGCGGCATGGCGCTGCGTGGCCGGGTTTCCGCCACGCTGGAGGTGGAATCCGGCCTGAACGACCCGATGGCCGTATTGTTGACCGTGCTGGCGGTGGAAATGGTGCTGGCGCCGACCGGCCTGTCGCTGCCCATGCTGGCGCTGGAATTCCTCCAGCAACTGATCGGCGGGGCTGCCCTGGGGCTGGCCGGCGGTTTCCTGCTGGTCTGGCTGGTCAACCGGCTGGATCTGGCCGATGGGCTGTATCCAATCCTGGCCGTCTCCTTCTCCCTGTTCATTTTCGGGGGCGCGCAGGCGGCGGGGGCTTCGGGTTTCCTGGCGGTTTATCTGGCGGGCTTCATCCTGGGCAATCGCCGGCACAAGGCCGACCGGTTGATCCGCCGATTCCATGATGGGCTGGCCTGGCTGGCCCAGATCGGCCTGTTCGTCATGCTGGGCCTGCTGGTCACGCCGTCCAGGCTGGAACCCTATCTGCTGCCGGGGGGGCTGGTGGCGGTGGGGTTGATGCTGGTGGCGCGACCGCTCGCGGTTTTCCTCTGTCTGGCGCCATTCCGCTTCACCCTGGCTGAGCGGGTTTATGTCTCCTGGGTGGGGTTGCGCGGGGCGGTGCCCATCGTGCTGGCCACCATTCCCGTCCTGGCCGGCGTGCCTGGGGCCGATGCCTATTTTGCCGTCGCCTTCGTGGTGGTGCTGCTGTCGCTGCTGATCCAGGGCTGGACGGTGGGGCCGGTGGCGCGGCTGCTGGGCCTGCTGGCCCCGCCTCAGCCCGATCCGCCCACCCGCGCCGACGTGGACCTGCCTGATGGCAGCGGCCAGCTGGCTGTGTTCACCGTGGCGCGCGACAGCGAGGCGGCCTTGCGCGGGCGGGGCCGGCTGCTGATCCCGGAAACGGTGCAGTTGCTGGCGCTGATCCAGAATGGCCGTCCCGTGCGACCGGAAGATGCAGTGGGGCTGCAGCCCGGCGATACGGTGCTGGCCATGGGCGACCAGGAGACGCTGGCCGTGATGGACCGGCTGTTCGGTCGGCGGGCGGCAGCGCTGCTGGAACGCCCGGCGGGTGATTTCCAGATCCAGGCAGACATGCCTGCCGCAGCGGTGGGCGGCATGTACGGATTCGATACGGGTGGGCAGGGCGGTGGCACCCTGGCCGATTACATTTACCAGCGGCTGGGGCGGGCGCCGTCCCTGGGCGACAGGGTGCGGGTGGGGGAGATCGACCTGATCGTCGCCGCCATGGAAGGCGACCATGCCAGCCTGATCGGCATCGACCTGACCCCGCCCACCGGCGGGCTGGATGCCTTGCGCGGCCGTTGGCGGGACATGCGCCGCCGTCTGCCGCCCCGCCGCCGGCCCCCCGAAAAGCCTGCGGTTGACGCGGCGGAATAGTTATACCAAACCGCCTGAAGGGTGACCTTTGGGTGGTTTGGAGGCCGGCGACTGCCGGCCCGCGCCCCATGGCGCGCAAGCCAAGGGCGCGGATGCGCCCGCCCGGCGATTGAGGGATAAGCAAAATCTGCCTTGATCGGCCACGATCAAGGCAGATTGGTATTAATCCACCGTCAATGCGGCCAGTCGGCGGGTTTCCGCCGGGTCGGCTGACAAGGGCAGGGTGAAGCTGGCAATGGTGCCGCGTCCGGCCTCGCTTTCCAGCCGCAGTTCCCCGCCATGGCGCAGGGTCAGGTCGCGCACCAGGGTCAGACCCAGACCGGTGCCGGTCTCCCCCTGGGTGCCGGGCCGGCTGGCACCGGGTCCGGAACGGAGCAGCTGTTCCAGCTGCGCCGGCTCCATGCCGATGCCCTTGTCCGTCACGGCGATTTCCAGCCGGTCTCCCCGCGCGCGGGAAGTGACATGTACAACGCCGCCCGGATGGCTGAATTTCACGGCATTCATCAACAGGTTGCGCAGGATGGCCAGCACCATGGTGCGGTCGGCCAGCACCCAGCGGTCGCCCACAGCATCCAGTATCTGGATTTCCTTGCCCTGGGCAGCGGAAGCCACGTCGCGCACCGCATCGCCTACCACCTCCCGCATCAGGAAGACCATGGGGGCAAAGGGCGTGCCCGACATCTGCACCCGCGACCATTGCAGCAGGTTTTCCAACAGGTCGAAGACATTGCGCGCCATTTCATGCACGGAACGGGCAAAATCCGCCGTGTCTTCCGGCTTCATGCGCGGGGCATGGTCGGCCAGTTCCTGGGTCATGCCCAGCATGCTGTTGAAGGGACCGCGCAGATCATGAGAGATCAGCGAGAAGAAACGCGTCTTCTCCCGGTTCAGGAAATCCAATTCATCATGGGCGGCGCGCAGGTCGACCAGCGTCCGTTCAGCATCGGCCCGGGCATCGCGTTCAGCCTGGGCGGCGCGGTCGCGCACGGCCAGGGACCGCTGCATCAGGCGGCGGACCACGAACAGCATGACCAGCAGCGATGCCAGGAACCCCGCAACCGAGATCAGTACATCCTGCAGGGCCATGACCAGCAGGCTGAAAGGCGGGGCCACATAGACGACATGCCACGGTGCCGATTTGACGGCCGCCGTGACGGCATAGGGTCGGGTAAGCCCGTGTACCGCGCCGCTTTCCTGAAGCAACTGCGCCAGCCCCCCGGGCAATATCACATCCAGTCGGGCCGGCAGCGGCCCATCCGCCGTGCTGGCAATGATATGCCCGTCCGCATCAACCAACAGCATGGCCGCATCGATCCGGGTGACAGGCGCCAGCTTCGCCTTCAGTCCGTCCAGCGGCAGATCCAGCGCGAATGACCCGAAGAACCGGCCTTCCAGATTGAGCGGCAGCGAAATGGTGACCACCCCGTCGGGCTGACCGATGCCGGAAAGCGTCCAGATCGGGCCGCCACCGGGGTTGAGGGCGGGGCCAGCCTGACGGAAGGCGGTGGCCGTGCCCAACTGGAGCGGCAGGTCTGTTTCGTCGCTGCGCACCCAGGGATGAATGGCCACCATCCCCGCGCGGGACGCGTAAAGCAGGCGCCGCGCCTCCGGTACCACCTTGTGCGTCACCGCCAGCAAGGGCAGCAGCTGCACCATCATGGCCGCTTCCTGGCGCCAGGAAGCCAGATCCGGTCGGGAGATTTCCGGCTGCTGGCGGGCATCGTCCTGCGACAGGGCGATAAGATTGCCGATCTGGCCGGTAAGGTAGGGTGGCGGCAACATGTCAAGTGTATAGGGCAGGGCCGGATCATTTGTGGTGTTGCTGGCCAGGAACGCTGCCAACAAGCTGCCCTGCGGCACCTGATCGGGTGCCGGATATTCGGCATAAAAAAGTTCCGCCCGCTCCCGCAGGGCATGCAGATGGCCCAAAGCCACCTGCATCTGCATATCGATGGCGGCGGCGCGAAGCCGGGTCTGTCCGGTCAATGCATTTTCAAGGGCCTGTATGCGGGTATTGACATGCGACCAGATCAACACCCCGCCCAACAGCCCCCCCAAACCCAGTGCCAGTATCAGCACCCGATCGAACCGGGCCAGTCCCTGCGCCGCTGTGCGCCATATACCCTGCCCTTCTACCGATCTGCGATCGCCCATCCTGGCTCCCGTCGCTGCCAGCCGCATTGCGGTGCCGGCATGCTTCCACCACATCCATATCTGTTTACCATCATGGGTTGGGAGCGGCAACGAGGGGGGCGGTTGTAAATTGTGCGCCGCCGCATGGAAAATACATCTGCGTGGTACGCCCTGGACGGAATGCAGGGTGCCTATGCGCGGCGGGTTCTGTTGAAATATGCTTGACACCCGGCCTCCATATCTCTATCACCGCGCTCCACGAGAGGGGCGCGTAGCTCAGGGGTTAGAGCACTCGCCTGATAAGCGAGAGGTCGGTGGTTCGATTCCACCCGCGCCCACCATCCCTCTCTCGGGTGCTGCAAAGCCGGCCGAACCGCCGGCTTTTTTCATTTCCGGTCCCGCTTGACAGGTGGTACGGAGATCAGTATCACCCCGCTCCACAAGGCGGAGAGGGGCGCGTAGCTCAGGGGTTAGAGCACTCGCCTGATAAGCGAGAGGTCGGTGGTTCGATTCCACCCGCGCCCACCATCCCTTCCCCGCACAGCCGGATTTTTGCTTTTCCAGGCCTGTGATGGCCGTCCTGGCGGGGACCGATGATGCGTGGCAGGCTGGCGGGATCGTTGATCCTGTAAGAGCCTGTCCTTAATATGTCTGGCCTGCCTGCTATCTTCATATCCCATGGTTCGCCGATGCTGGCGCTGGAGCCGGACGCCCCGGCCCACCATTTCCTGCGCGGATTGGGCGATCTGCTTCCCCGGCCCAAATCCATCCTGGCCATTTCGGCCCATTGGGAGACGCCGGAGCCGACCCTGTCCCTGGCAGTACAGCCGGAGACGATCCATGATTTCCGGGGCTTCCCGCCGGCCTTATTCGCCATGCGCTATCCCGCACCGGGGGCTCCCGCCCTGGCTCGGCGTGCCGGGGAATTGCTGGGGCAGGCGGGCATCCGCGCGTTTGGTGGCGCAAACCGGGGTCTGGACCATGGGGCATGGACACCACTGATCCTGGCCTATCCCGACGCCGATATTCCAGTGACACAGCTTTCCATCCAGCCGGACCGGGATGCGGGCTGGCATGCCCGCATCGGCGCAGCGCTGCGCCCCTTGCGCGACGAGGGGGTGTTGATCCTGGGGTCGGGCAGTTTTACCCACAATCTGATGGAATTCCGGGGGCAGGCGCCGGATGATCCGGTGCCGGACTGGGTGTACCGCTTTGCCGACTGGATGCGCCAGGCGCTGCTGGATGGCAGGCAGGATGCCGCATTGGATTGGTTGCGCCAAGCGCCGGAGGCAAGGCGCAACCACCCCACGCCTGACCATCTGCTGCCGCTGTTCGTGGCCATGGGGGCGGGCATGCCGGGGGCACCCGCCCGGTTGCTGCACAGCAGTGTTGACCGGGCCATCCTGGCGATGGATGCATTCGCCTTCGATTGACGACGAGGCCGGCAGGGTCAGTCGGCTGGGCTGACTTTTCCTTGAACCGGGGCCGAGGGGGTATCGACCGCAATCCCTGGCGCTGCCGCTTCATCTTCAGCGAGGACAGGGTCGGTCAACTCCAGAGGCGTCGGCTCTGGTTCAACCGCCCTGCCCTTTTCGTCAGCTTCCATCGGTGGCGAAACCACAGTGGGGGGTTCCTGCCCCCGGATGTCGCCCGTATCAGCTGCAGCCATATCTGTCAGCGGTGCCGCCAGCATGCGGGGTGCGGTCACCGTACCACGCCGGCGTACCGCCCCTTCGAAGGCGGCGCCGGGGGCGATTTCCAGCATGTTCTGCACCACGTCGCCGCTGACGCTGGAACCGTTCAGCAGGAAAACCTCTTCGGCATTGATTTCCCCCCGCACGCTGCCATGGATGCGCACCGCGTTGGCGAAAATATGGCCTTCCACGTTGCCCGATGCACCAATGATCAGTTTGGCGCAACTGACATCGCCACGGATGGTGCCTTCCACATGCACCTCACCCGGCGTATCCAGATTGCCGTTCACCACCATGTCGCGGCTGATGATGGAAGGCATGGCCTTCTTCTCGGCCCCAGCTTGGTTGCCCCCGCCACCGGAAGACCCAGCATTGCCGGCGCGTGCGCCAGCTTCGATCCGTTCCTTAACCTTCGCAAACATGCCGACTTTTCTCCATGAAGCGCAGGGGATCGACGGGCTTGCCTTCCAGCAGCACCTCGTAATGCAAATGCGGGCCGGAACTGCGGCCGCTGTTGCCCAGGGTGCCGATCTGGCTGCCGGGGTCAAGCAGTTCACCGGTTTTTACCATTACTTTCCCCAGATGGGCATAGCGGGTGTGGACGGAAAAACCGTGATCCACCTCCACCATATGACCATAGCCTTCATCGAAGGTGATGGCGACCACCTTGCCGGCGGCGGGAAGCGTGATGGGGGAACCTTCGCGGGCCACCAGATCCAGCCCCGTATGGGTGGCCCATTGGTTGGTGAAGGGATCGCGCCGGCTGCCGAAGCCGCTGGAGGCGTAGAAATTGTCCACCGGTGGGGTCAATGGCAGGTAATTGCCCAGTGTCCGCAGCCTTTCCTGGCGGTCAAGCCGTGCTTCCAGCTGCTGCAGGGCAGCCACGGCCTCCGGTGGCAGGGCCGCTTCAGGCAGTTCCGGCAGGCCCACCAGCGGACCGCCGCTGGCCGGCGGGTGCACGGCGATGGAAGACAGGGCCTTGTCCAGATTGACGCCCGTGTCCTTCAACTCGCTTTCCAGCATGCCGACCCGCAGCTGGGCATGGTCGTTGAGGCGGGAGAGCAGGGCCACCTGGCCGGTGGCCACGGCGGACATGCGCTGTTCGGCAGAGGCCAGACGCGCTGCCATCGCAGCGCGTTCGGCCTTGGCGCTCTCCGCCTCCCCCTGACGGCGCAGCGCCTCTGCCTGCGCCTCTGCCAGGGCGCTGGACAGGCCATGGCTGGCCAGCAGCAGGGTGGGCAGGCTGCCATTTTCCTGGGCCAGGCCACCGATGGACAGTTCCAGCGCCGCCGCCGCCGCCTGGGCGCGGCGGGTGGCGAATTCCTGGCTGGTTTCCGTGATGGCGGCCAGGGACTGTTCTGCTGCACTCAGATGGCTGCCACCTTCAGCCATGGCGATGCGCAAGGGCGCCAGTTCGGCCCGTGCAGCCAGCAGGATCTGGCGCAACGGTTTGCCCCCTGGATTCTCCGCCTCCCCCAGCGCCTCAAAGGCGGCATCAATGCGGGCACGGGAGTTTTGTTCTTCTGCCATGGCGGCATTCAGTGCCTGGCGGGCATTTTCCAGTTCCCCTGCCACGCGGGAAAGCTGTTCACGGCTTTCGGCCAACTGACGGGCGAGCGCATCGGCCCCCTGTTCGACATTGGCGATATTGTTGCGGCTGTGTTCCAGGTTGGTGCTGACGCCGATCCAGCCGACCATCGCACCCACCATGCCCATGATTGCCAGCCCCACATAAAGGGTTGGGCGCAGGCGCTGTCGGGGACCGATCGTGACGGAACGGACGTGGTCGTCATCCACAATGATGACGCGTTCGCTGCGCGTGAAGAAACCGAGCAAATCATCCCCCCGTCAGCGCTTCTTGGGTGACGCGGCATCCAATGTCCCGGACGCACACGACCACCATCCCGTCAGACCCCAAAGGTGATAGCCGGCGGTTCCAGCCGGGAAAACGACCTTATGGGAACTATGCCGTTCGGGCAAGCCGGAACGCAGAGGGGATTATACGGAAGAGATAGTGACCAGGAACTTAATCCAGCGCCGTGCGCAATGCGGCGGCCACAGCGAACGGGGCCAGTGTGGCGGACCCCGCCAGCAGCCCGCCCAGCAACAGCAGGTGCGGTCGGGCGCTGTGGCCCATCAGGGCGGCATCGATGGCGGCGGCGGCGAAGATCAAGGCCGGAATGTAAAGCGGCATCACCAGCAACGGCAGCAGCACCCCGCCCCGCCGCGCGCCCAGCGTCAAGGCCGCCCCCACCCCGCCGATCAGGCTGAGCAAGGGTGTAGTGATGGCAAGGGCCAGCAGCAGGATGGGAAACCCTTCCGCCGGCAGGTTGAGGAACAGGGCCAGCAGGGGCGATGCCAGGATCAGCGGCAGGCCCGTCACCAGCCAATGGGCCGCCAGCTTGGCCACGGCCACCGCCTCCAGACCCGGCGGTGAAAGGGCCAGCAGTTCCAGGCTGCCATCCTCATGATCGGCCTGGAACAGCCGGTCCAACGACAGAAGCGAGGCCAGCAAAGCCGCCACCAGAATGACGCCCGGTGCGATGCGGGCCAGAATTCCCGGCTCCGGCCCGATTCCGAAGGGAAACATCACCACGCACAGCACGAAGAACAGCACGGCCATGGCGGCATCTGCCCCCTGGCGCAGGGCCAGTCGCAATTCCCGGCGCAGCAGGTGCCAGATCGCCTTCATGCTGCATCCCCATCATCATCGCCGTCATCGGCGTCGGCGCTGAACAGAGAGACATCCAGCACCTGCGCCCCCGGCAGATCGATGGCACTGTGGGTGGACAGCACCACCATGCCGCCATCGGCCCGGTGCCGGGCCATCAACAAGGCCAGTCGCGCGACCGAGTCGCGGTCAAGCGCGGTGGCCGGTTCATCCAGCAGCCACAGGGGCGCATGGGCAGCCGGTGCCAGGGCCAGGCGGGCCAGATTGACCCGCTTCTTCTGCCCGGCGGACAGGTAGCGACCCGGCGTGTCGGCGATATGCGACAAATCCACCCGGTTCAGTGCCGCCGCAGCCCGCGCAGCGGGGTCGGGCAATCCATCCAGCCCGGCCCAGACGGAGAGGTTCTCCAGGCCTGTCAGCGCCGGCTTCACCGCATCCTGATGCCCAGCATAGCGCAGGCGGGCGCGGTGCGCCTCCATCGCCTCGACGATCGGCTGATTCTGCCAGTAAAGCCCGCCCGCAAAGGGGCGGGACAGGCCAGCCAGCAGGCGCAGCAGGCTGGATTTCCCGCTGCCATTGTGACCGACCAGCAGCAGGGCGCCGCCTGCGGGCAGTTGGAAGTCAAGATGTGAGAAAACCAGCCGAGCCCCGCGCAGGCAGGCCAGACCGCGCGCTTCCAGCAACGCAAGCCCTGGGGTCGCGGCATCGGGGGAAGGGGTGGCGGGCAAGGGCTTGATCACTCCTGACGGCGGAACGGGCCGCACGATGCCAGAAAGCTGGCGGGCATAGCCAGGAAATCCGCCACAAAGAAACGGCCACCGCGGGGGCATCTGCGGTGGCCGTGATATATGCACCGGTCCGGGGCGGGACCAGCTTTGGATAAAGGGCAGACCCTCGAAGGGGGGCTCCTGGGAGGGCTGCCGAGACGGGGGTGTCTCAAAACGCATCGGCATTTCCCAGGGCCTAAGCTGATCAGCCCGTGCAGCCAAAGTCGGCTGTGAAAGTGGCAAAATTTTGATTTGAATCGCTTGCGACCCAGCTGTGCGCATTTTAATCGAAAGGACACAAAAAAGGGCTTTATCCTCACGGGGTTCGGCCCTATATAGCGCGCTATTCGCAGCGCACGTGCCTATGGCCCCCACACCCGTCCCCACCCGCTTTCAAGGATGAAAGCCAAAAGGTGGATGACGGAGCCGTCGACCCGGTGGGGTTATGCAACGACGTAACGCGTATCCTCGTCCGTCCCTTAAGCAAGGCGGCGAATTGGAGGCTACGATGGTACTTGTTGTTGTTGGTGGGCCCGCCGTGCCTGCCCTTCTCCGACTTTTCAATCAGCTCCCTGCCTATGGCTTTGGGGCCGTCGCTGGCGCGATGACCAGTATCTGACCCGCTTGGGCCGGCCGTTTCGGCACGCTTGAGCGGAACCGGACCCGGGACGGGTCCGGCGATACTGCTTTTTCACCCGACATCATCAAAAATACCCGCCTCGGAGTCCACGATGACCGAGAAGATCGCCCGTTTCTTCGCTGAGCAATCCCCCGCCACCCCGTGCCTGGTGGTTGATCTCGACGTCGTCCGCGACAATTACGCCAAGTTGTCCGGTGCCATGCCCGACGCGCGGATTTTCTATGCCGTGAAGGCCAACCCGGCTCCGGAAATCCTGCGCCTGCTGGTGGAGGCTGGTTCCTGCTTCGACACCGCTTCGGTGCCGGAAATGCAGTTTTGCCTGGATGCTGGTGCGTCTGCCGACCGTATCTCCTTCGGCAACACGATCAAGAAGGCCGCCGATATCCGCACCGCCCGCCAGTTGGGTGTGGACCTGTTCGCCTTCGACAGCATCGAAGAACTGGAAAAGATCGCCGAAAATGCGCCGGGTGCGCGCGTGTTCTGCCGTATCCTGACCTCTGGCGAAGGGGCTGACTGGCCGCTGTCGCGCAAGTTCGGCTGCGAGCCTTCCATGGCCAAGGAACTGCTGCTGCAGGCGGCATCCATGAATGTCGTGCCCTATGGCGTGTCCTTCCATGTCGGCAGCCAGCAGCGCGACCTGACCCAGTGGGATATCGCGCTGGCCACCTGCGCCGACATTTTCCGCGCCTGCGAGGAAAAGGGCGTTGCCCTGAAGATGGTCAATATGGGCGGTGGCTTCCCGACCCGCTACCTGAAGGACGTGCCGACCAGCCAGGCCTATGGTGAGGCGATCAATGAGAGCCTGCGCCGTCATTTCGGCAACCGCATCCCGGAAACCATCATCGAGCCGGGCCGCGGCATGGTGGGCAATGCCGGCATCATCCAGTCCGAAGTGGTGCTGATCTCCCGCAAGTCGGCCAACGACGACAAGCGCTGGGTCTATCTGGATATCGGCAAGTTCGGTGGCCTGGCGGAAACCATGGACGAGGCCATCAAGTACCCGATCCAGACCGAGCGCGACGGACCCGCCGCCCCGGTGATCCTGGCTGGTCCCACCTGCGACAGCGCCGATGTGCTGTATGAAAAGGCGGAATATCACCTGCCGGACAGCCTGAAGATTGGTGACAAGGTGACGATCCTGGCCACCGGTGCCTACACCACGACCTATTCGGCGGTGAATTTCAATGGCTTCTCGCCCTTGATGGCTTACTACATCTGATCTGGCAGCATCGCCCGATTTGCCCTGGAAACAGGCCGCCTCAGCAGGCGGCCTGTTTTTTTGCATGCAAATGCCGTTAAATCAGGCATCTCTTTGGCAACTGCGTAATTAATTTGCAACACTCACTCAGATTGTTGCATAGCAACATGATCATCATCTGGCCGTGTGGTGAACAAACCTACATATTCCGGTTGTCCCGGTATCACGCCGACAAAGTGGCATTGGTTTTGCTGCTAGGCGGATGGACCCTAAACATAATGCCTCATAATGGAGTGGTTCATGCGTTTCTCCCGGTTGCTCGCTTCCACCGCCGTTGCCGCCCTGATGTTTGCCGGCGCCAGCGCCGCCCAGGCCGAATCACCGTTCACCTTCTCCGGTACAGCCGCCATCACCTCGGACTACATGTTCCGTGGTTACAGCCAGACGCAGGAAGACCCGGCCTTCCAGGCGGGCCTGACGGCCAGCCATGAAAGCGGCTTCTTCGTGGGTGCCTGGGGCTCCAACGTCGATTTCGGCACGGATGCCGATGTCGAGATTGACCTGTTCGCCGGTTACACCAACACCGTCGATAACCTGACCTACACGGTCTCGGCGCTCTACTACACCTATCCGGGTGCCGACAGCGACCTGGAATATGATTATTTCGAAGCCGGCCTGGATCTGGCCTATGCCATCGACAAGCTGACGCTGACCGGCAAGCTCTATTACTCGCCGGAATTCTTCGGTGCAGCCGGTGGTCATGCCTGGTATCTGTCGCCGGGCTTCAGCTTCGCCGTCAATGACATGATCAGCGTGAACAGCGCCATCGGCTTCAACGAGCTGGAAAATGGCAGTGATTACAAGGATTGGAGCGCTGGCGTCGCCCTGAAATTCGCTCCGTTCACGGTTGATCTGAAGTATATCGACACCGACGTGAAGGGCGACACCAACGCCGATTCCCGCTTTGTCGCTTCGCTGACCTACAGCTTCTGATTGGTATGAATTCCCGGGGATGTTTCTACATCCCTCAAAAAAGCGGTCCAGGAATTGGCCGGCCCCGTTGGGGCCGGCCAATTTCTTTATCGATGCTCTTTCAGGGACGCCAGCCACCCAGCGGATAGTCCTGCAGCGGGTGATATGTGACCCCCGATGAACCCGGCACGCTCTCATAAAGCGTAAACCGGTCCACGCTGAACGGTCCTTCCTGCAACAGGCCGTGGGTTTCCATGTAAAGCCCCAAACGCGCCACCGGCGTTTCCTTCAGATAGGCCAGGGTGACATGGGGGCTGTATTTACGTTCCTCTGGCGGCAGCCCGGCACGCACCAGGGCTGATTCCACCTTGGCCTGCAGGTGCAGCAGCGGGTTGGACGTTGCCACCCCGGCCCAGAGCGCATGCTGGCGGTGGCCCTGGCCGAAACTGCCCACACCCGCCAGCGTCAGCATGAAATCGGGTGCCACCACCAGATCAAGGGCCGCATCCACATCCTGCGCCGTACCTTCATCCACCTCCCCGATATAGCGCAGGGTGAGGTGATAATTCTCACGTGCCACCCAGCGCGCACCGGGCAGCCCGGCGGCCCGCCGGGCCAGCCCTTCTGACACATTTTCAGGCACCGGGATGCCGACAAACAGGCGCAGCATGCGAGCAGCCCCCTGGACGATCACGGGCAAGGGTTAGGGTTGGCTGCCTGCACCTGATCCAGCTCGGCCAGCACTTCCGCCGACAGGGTGATGTCGCCGGCCCCGATGGCGATGCGCAACTGGTCGATGCTGGTGGCACCGATGATGCTGCTGGTGACGAACCGCTTGCTCAGGGTAAAGGCGATGGCCATCTGCGCCGGGTCCAGCGCATGGCGGCGGGCGATCTCCAGATATGCGTGCGTCGCGGCGTCCCCGCGCGGATTATCATAGCGGGAACGGCGGTTATCGATGGAGCGGCGGGAGCCTGGCGGCACGGCGCCATTCAGGTACTTGCCCGTCAGCGTGCCGCCGGCCAGGGGGGAGTAAGCCAGCAGCCCCACATCCTCCCGCACCGCCACCTCGGCCAGACCCGACTCGAAGCTGCGATTCAGCAGGCTATAGGGGTTCTGGATGGAAACCACCCGTTCCAACCCCAGCCGCTCCGTCGCCATGATGAAGCGCATCAGGCCCCAAGGGGTTTCGTTGGACAGGCCGATATGGCGCACCTTGCCCTGGCGCACCAGATCGGAAAGCGCCGCCAGCGTCTCCTCGATCGGCACTTCATCGGGGTCGGCCACCGGATGTTCGACGGTGCGACCAAACCGCTCCGCCTTCCGGTCGGGCCAATGCAGTTGGTAGAGGTCCAGATAATCGGTGCGCAGCCGCTTCAGGCTGGCGTCAAGCGCGGCGTTGATGTTGGCGCGGTCGGCCCGTGCGCGCCCAAGGCGCACATAGGGGAAGCCACCATCGGCATTGCCGATCACCTTGCTGGCCAGCACCACATCCTTGCGGCGACCGGTGCGGGAAAACCAGTTGCCGATGATTTCCTCGGTCCGGCCATAGGTTTCCGGCGTCGGCGGGGCGGCATACATTTCTGCCGTGTCCCAGAATGTCAGCCCATGGTCGAGTGCCAGATCCATCTGGGCGAAACCGTCGGCCTCACTGTTCTGGCGGCCCCAGGTCATGGTTCCAAGGCAGATCGACGGCACCATCAGATCGGTGCGGCCCAGCTTGCGGTGATCCATCGGCCAATTCCTTCAGGAATAACAAGTTGCCCAACCATATGGGCAACCGGGCCGGTCTTTTAACCTTTATTTTCCTGTCATGCCCTGATCCCCGTCACAGGCGCAAAAACGGGTTCAGCAGCCGCAAAAACCGCCCGGTCAGGCGTAGCGGCGCATCTGTCACCGCCAGACAGATGCAATCGCCATCATCATCGGCAATCGGTCGATGGTCTATGCTGGGGTCGGTGACGGCCAGATCGCCGCGCAGGAAATGCCCCGTTTCGTCGGCGAAACCGCCAGCCAGAACCAGGGTCAGTTCATTGCCATGGTGGGTATGACGCGGCATGCCCATGCCGCCACGGATGCGCATCATCCGCACCCGTGTGCGGCGACGGTCACCACAGGCGATATCCGCCTCTTCCAGCCCCGGAATGGTGCGCGACCAGCCGATGCGCCCGATATCGCAACCAATATAGGATCGCAGCGGTTCCGGCAGCACCGGCGCCGGTCCCACCGGGCGACGGCGGATCACGGGCAGGGGGATGGGATCATGGTTGGGTTCATCCAGCCGGGCCAGCACGGTATCCAGTACGCCAACACCTAGCGCCGCCGGGGCCAGATCGTCGATCAGCGCACCGCCCACAGCCTCCAGCCGCGTCACCTCCGCCCGGCAGCGGGGGCAGAGCGCCAGGTGGGTGGCGACCACCAGCGACATGGCCTCATCCAGCCCGCCGGCGGCATAGGCCAGCAGCAAATCCTCTGTCGGGTGGTGGGAAGGTGCCGTCCCTGCCGCCTGGAAATGATCCAATGGTTCCATCATGCACCCCCGCCCAGTTCCGCCGGGTCCAGCGCCTTGCGCAGGCGGGCCAGTGCCAGCCGCAGCCGGGATTTCACGGTCCCCAGCGGCAGGTTGCTTTCCTGCGCGATGGCGCTGTGCGCCTTGTCCTGGAAATAGGCCATCTTCAATAATTCCGCCTGTTCGGCCGGCAGTTCCCGGATCGCCCGGTGCAGCCTGACCGACTGTTCCTCGATCATCATCCCTTCATCCGCCGCGTTCACCGGGGCCGGCACCAGGGCCGGATCGTCCGGATCAATCTCCGGCCGCCGTTCCTGGCGCAGCCGGTCGATGCGGCGGTTGCGGGCGATGGTGAAAATCCAGGTGCCGGCCGCGGAAAGGGCGGGGTCGAAACTCCCGGCCCGGCGCCAGACCGTGACCATGACATCCTGAACGATCTCCTCCGCCATCCCGGCATCTGCCCCGCCTTTCAGCAGGAAGGATTTCAGCCGGGGGGCGAAATGATGAAACAGTTCGACAAAGGCCTGTCGGTCATGTTCCCGCGCCACGCGCAGCAAAAGGCCGTTGGTCCGGTCAATTTCCGCGCTTTGGGCCATGTCGGGGGCGGTCATCCTGTCCATGCGCCGACGCGGAACCCCCATCTCGGGGTTCCGGTCCAGCGGTCCGCGTGGGCACGGACTATAATGGCCGCCCTGTTTCATCACAACGCTGATACGACGGGGCCTATCCGTTGGATCACAAGCGCACAGTTATATTTTTATGCCTTCGTTTGGGCGTATATTTCCGTTACACCTGAAAGGGTTCCTTGATCCGTCACCCAGGCAGAAAAGGTCCGATGCGCGCGGCACGCTGGAAAAAGACCCTCATCCTGTCCATCCTGACCCTGGCCATGACGGGCTCCGCCGGCGCGGTGGAGCCGCGCCTGCTGGGCACATTCCGTGATTGGAACGCCTTCATGTTGAATGAGGCGTCGGGCCCCGTCTGCTGGATGGTCAGCCGACCCAAACGGCAGGAGGGGGATTTTACCAAGCGGGGCGACGTCTTCTTGCTGATCACCCACCGCCCGGCGGAAAGCAGCCTGGATGTGGTGAATTACATCGCAGGATATCCGTTCGAGGAACGCAGCGAGGCGATGCTGCAGATCGCCGGCAAAAGCTACAAACTGTTCGTGGAGGGGGAGGGTGCCTGGGCCCGCGATGCGACGCTGGACCGCGCCATCACCCAGGCATTACGCAATGGCACCCTGATGACGGCCCGCGGCACCAGCGCGCGGGGCAGCCGTGTCACCGACACGTTCAGCCTGGCCGGTGCCACCGCCGCCTATCAGGCCATCAACGCCGCCTGCGGGGTGCCGGAAGCGCGGTAGAGCCCGCGACCGGCGCTTAATCCAGCGCGAAGGCCATGGCCTTCAGATACTGGGTTTCCGGCAGCAGCGGATGAACGGGATGGTCGGGCCCTGCGCCGGCGAAGCGCAGTATCCGACCCTGGCGACCGGCATCGCCCAGGCCACGCGCCACTTCCTGGTGGAACATGGGCGGTTCCATGTTGTGGGAACAACTGGCCACCAGCAGCATGCCACCCGGCGCCACCAGCCTGGCGGCGGTCTTGGTCATGCGGCGATAGGCGCGGCTGCCTACGGCAAGATCCTTGCGGGATTTCACAAAGGCCGGCGGGTCTGCGATCACCACCTCGAAGGTGCGGCCTTCCGCCACCCACTGGTCCATCAGGGTGAAGGCGTCGCCCTTGGCAGCCGTCACCCGGTCGGCCACGCCATTGGCCTCTGCCGCCTTGCTGGCGATGGACAGCGACAGGGCCGACCGGTCCACCAGGGTGACATGGGTGGCACCGCGCTTGGCCGCCAGCACGCCGAATCCACCGGCATAGGTGTAGAAATCGACGACCGACCTGCCCTTGCACAGATTGGCGATGAAGGCGCGGTTGTCGCGTTGATCGAAGAACCAGCCGGTCTTCTGACCGTCCGACAGGTCGGCGAAGAAGGTGGCGCCGTTCTCCTCCAGCGGGATCAGCCCGTCGATCGTCCCCTTGGCGACCCGTACCTCCTCCGCCAGTCCTTCATGGGTGCGCGCGGCGCTGTCGTTGCGCAGCACGATGGCGCGCGGGTTCAGCACTGCATCCAATGCTGCCAGGATCATCGGCAGACGGTGGTCCATGGCCACGGTGTTGGCCTGCACCACCACCACATCACCATAGCGGTCGATGATCACCGCCGGCAGGCCATCGCTTTCAGCATGGATCAGCCGGTAGAAAGGCCGGTCGAACAGCCGTTCGCGGATTTCCAGGGCCCGGCGGATGCGGTTCACGAAGAAGCCGGTATCGATCACGGTGGCCGCATCGCGCGACAGGAAACGCGAAGCGATCAGCGTATGCGGGTTGAAGGTGGCAATGCCCAGGGTGGCGCCGCCGGCATCGGTGACGCGCACGATGGAACCGGCGGGCAGTGCCTTGGCGGCCTTGTCCATATCCACTTCGTTGGAATAGACCCAGGGATGGCCATGCTGGGCGCGCTTGTGCCGGCCCGCCTGCAGGCGGATCACCGGCAGGGCGGCAGGTTTGGCAACAGGGGTGGTATCGGGGGCCGTCGCGGCAGCATTCTCTGTCATGCAGCGGAAAATACAATGCCGCCCCACCCCCCGCCAAGGGCGGCACCCGTTCAGGCCTTGCGCGTCAGACCAGCACGCGGCACAGGCGCAGATCCTCACGGTGATGGCCATGGCTGATGGCGCGTTCCAGGGCGCGGGACGGGGCCGCTGGCCCATCGGCCTGCGGCAGATGCAGATGCACGGCGCCACAATGCCGTTCCAGCGCCTCCCGGTCCATATCGGACAGCAGCAGATCGATGGCCACCTCTGGTTCGAACAGGTCGAGCGCCAGGAACATGTCCACCTGCAGCACGGTGCCATGTCTGGGGCTGGGCATGGCCTGGAAGGCGTAAAGCCCATGAATATAGCCGTGATCCACCTGGGCCAGGCGGATGCCACCATCGGCCACCGCGATCATGCGTTCGGCATAATCACGCCATTCCTCCCGGCTGATGCCGGACTTGCCCGCCTGGATCAGCGGGTAGACCTGATCGATGCGGCGCCGGTCCAGGGGTGTGACGGTGAAGCGGTTGGACATCATCGGGGATCGGATTCTTCGTCTGGGGGGACGGGACAGCCACTGCCCCTGACGTAATCTGATGCCAGACCCGCCTTGAATATGCTTTGATCCAGGTCAACGGGGGCCCATGATACGTAAGTATATCTGTTCACGACTGAACGATTGTGGAATCGTTCCAATTGGTGGCAATATTGTCGCCAACCCATAGCGGTTGAACAACAGGCCTTAGCCTCGATTGAAAGCGCTTTCAACGCTTACGTTCGGGGCTGCGGGGCCTGCTTTGGCTGTTTTTGCCGCGGTGGGAATCAGGATTGGAGAGTGGCTTCATGGAACCAGCGACGGGCGCGCAAGCGGCGATATCGGCTCTGCCCTCTGCCAATAATGCTGCAGGGACGGATATAAATCCCTGCAGCGCCTGTCCGGTGCGTTCCCTTTCCGTCTGTTCCGCGCTGGAGCAGGAGGAATTGCGGCGTCTGGCCGAAATCCTGGTCAATATGAAGGTTGAACCCGGCCACACCATGTTCTCTGAGGGGGACAAGGCCGACAGTCTGTTCAACGTCACCTCCGGCACCATGAAGCTGTACAAGCTGCTGCCCGATGGGCGGCGGCAGATCACCGGTTTCCTCTTGGCCGGTGATTTCATGGGCCTGTCGGTCAATGATACCTATGCCTATTCCGCCGAATCGGTGACCCAGGCCACGCTGTGCCGATTCCCGCGCCGGCGGCTGGAGGCGCTGCTGGAAGATTATCCCAAGATGCAGCGCCGCCTGTTCGCCATGGCGTCGAATGAGTTGGCCGCCGCGCAGGACCAGATGTTGCTGCTGGGCCGCAAGAATGCCAGGGAGCGCATCGCCTCCTTCCTGCTGCTGTTGTCGCAGCGGGCCGTGCGGCGCGGGTTCAAGGACAACCCGGTGCATGTGCCGATGAGCCGGTCGGACATTGCCGATTATCTGGGCCTGACGACGGAAACCGTCAGCCGCACCTTTACCCAGCTGAAAACCAGTCGGGTCATCGCCCTGATGGAAGGCGGCAAGGTGAAGATCAACGATCGCGATGCGCTGCAGGATCTGGCCGACGGCGCTGCCTGACAGCAGGGCTGCTGACATGGGACGGGAGTGAGGGCAATGGCTGGCATCAATGGCCTTGGCAGCAGTTTGACCAACGCGCTTTCCGGTGCGCTGGCCCAGACGCAACGCCTGTCCAGTTCCGCCAGCAATGTCGCCAATGCCCGCAGCACCGGTGCCATTCCGAACACGGATGGCACGGTGCCGGGTGGCAGAACCGCCGCCTATGCCCCGGTCGCAACGGATACGGTGGCAGCGACTGGCGGTGGTACGCGCGCCGTTTCCCGCCCCGTCACCCCTTCCTATATACCGGAATATCAGCCGGATAGCCCGCAGGCCGATGACAATGGGCTGGTCGCCGCGCCCAATGTGGACCCGGTGACGGAAACCACCACCCAGATCAGCGCGCTTTCCGCCTACAAGGCCAATCTGGCCGTCATCCGCACCCAGGATGATATGGAACGCGAAGCCATCAACACGGTGGCGTGAAGGTTTTTCCCGCCCCGATCTTGGTGGAGTGAACGGGGTGATTATCCGCCCCGCCCTTCCCGCCGCCAGGCCGCCAGCAGCAGACCCAGCACACCGGCCAGCACCAGCAGGCCGGGCAGCAGCGGCACCTGGGTCACGCCCGTCACCGTATAATCCCCATTGGCGCGCAGGCCCAGCCAGCCCGATCCGGCCTGATCGCCCTCGGGCCGGGTGCGCCGCACGCTGGGGATGTCACCCGCCCCGCCGGCGGGGGCCAGCCAGAAGAAACCGCCGCCCGTGGCCTTGGCCACCGGCTCCAGCTTTTCCTGCGTACTGCGCATATCGGCCAGTTCGGGCGGGTTCAGCGTGCCCACCACGGCCAATGCCGTGCGTTCCCCATCCGTCACCCGCCAGATGCCGGGCTCGCCGGCGGACAGGCTGGCACTGGCCAGACCATCGCCGCTGTCGCGCATTTCCACCGTGCGTTCCACATCGGAAGGCGAGGTGACGCGCACCGGCCGCGTGTCCGGTTCCAGGGAACGGCGGGTGATGGTGATGCGGCTGCCATCCACGGCGGTGCGCAGGTCGTTTTCCTCCAGCTCCGGCTCTTTCATCAGCCAATGGGCGAGCCGGCGCAGCAGCTCGGCCTGCGGGCCGCCACCTTCATAGCCGCGTGACCAGAGCCAGATCTGGTCCGACGCCAATTGCGCCACCCGCCCCTGCCCCACCCGGTCCAGGATCAGCAGCGGGCGGCCATCGGCACCGGCCATCACGGTCGAACCCCGGTCGGCGGTCACGTCGATCTGGCGGAACCAGCGGCCCCATGGGCCCACCCCATCCGCCGCATCGGTCAAGCCTGCTGTCACCGGATGGCGGCGACCCAGATCGGTAACGCTGGGGGTGAAGGGTTTTTCAATCACCTGCCCCGTCGGTTCCCCCGGCAGCACCATGCCCAGCGGGGAGCGATAGAGCGACAGCGGGGTTGCGAAGGTCGGGCCGCTGGCCTCCAGGAAGGCGCCGCCCTTTTCCACATATTCGGCGATGTTCGCCAGATACATGTTGTTGATCACGCCGCGCTTTTTATAGCGGTCGAAGATGATCAGGTCGAATTCCGACAGCTTCATCTCGAACAATTCGCGGATGGGGAAGGCGATCAGCGACAATTCGCGGATGGGGGTACCGTCATTCTTTTCCGGCGGGCGCAGAATGGTGAAATGTACCAGATCGACCGACGGATCGGCCTTCAGCAGATTGCGCCAGGTGCGCTCCCCGGCATGGGGTTCGCCTGAGACCAGCAGAACGCGCAGCCGGTCGCGCACCCCATTGACCACGATGGCTGCCTTGTTATTGGCCAGGGTCAGTTCCTGCGGCCCTGCCGCCACCGTCAGTTCAAAGACATTCACCCCGCCATGCGACAGTGGCAGGGTCAGCGGTACGTCTTGCCCCACCGGCACCGTCAGTTCCTCTGCCTCCTGCCCATCGCGGCGCAGTTCAACGGCGGCAGAACCGCCGTCGCCTTCACCCGGCAGATCATCTACCCGGATGGTGACGGACACATCTTTGCCGACAATGCCGAAGCTGGGGGCCTGCACAATGGTCAGGCGGCGGTCGCCCTCATCCCTCTGCCCCGTCAGCAATGTATGCACGGGGCCGAAGCCGGCCAGGCCCGGCAGGGATGTGGCCACGTCATGCACCTGCCCATCGGTGATCAGCACGGCCCCGGCGATGCGGCGGCGTGGCACATCGGCCACCGCGCGGGTCATCGCCTCCATCAGCCTTGTTTCATCCACGGCGGCCCCGTCCGGCCCATCGGCGGACTGGCTGCGCACCACGCGGACATCCAGGTCGGTATAGCGTTCCAGCCGTTGCTGCAGGTCGGCCAGGGCCTTTTCGCCGCGCGCCATGCGGTCACCGATCATCTGGCTGGGCGACTGGTCCAGCACGATGACGGCAACATCCTTGATCGGCTCCCGCTTTTCCTCCACCCAGGCGGGGTTCAGCAGGGCCAGCAGGATGACGGCAAAGCCACCCAGCCGCAACCAGGCCCCCCGCGCCCGCCGCCACAGCGCATAGGCGGACAGGATCAAGGCGATGGCGGCAAACGCCAGCAGCAGGCCCAGCGGGATCAGCGGATCAAGCGCGATGGCGGTGCCGTTCATTGCCCCAGCCTTTCCAGGATCGCCGGCACATGCACCTGATCGGCCTTGTAATTGCCGGTCATGGCATACATCACGAAATTGATGCCGGTGCGGATGGCCATTTCCCGCTGCCGTTCGGAGCCTGAAGCCATGGCGTTCAGCGGTCGCCCGCCTTCATCCACCGCCCAGGCGGCGGCCCAGTCATTGGCGCCGATGATGATGCCGGAAACCCCGTCATTCATCTGGTCTTCCTGCGCCTCCGCCCAGATTTCCCCGCCGGCATAGCGGCCCGGAAAATCATTCAGCAGATAAAAGGCGCGGGTCAGCACATGGTCCGGCCCCACCGGGGCCAGCGGCGGAATATCCAGCCCCTTCAACAGGGCTTCCAGCGCCGTACCCCCCGGCCCGGCGCCATTGCCGCCGCTGCCGGCGCGGGTATCCACCAGCACCATGCCGCCCTGGCGCATATAGCGGTTCAGCTTTTCCCGCACCGGGTCGGACAGGCTGGTCTGCCCGTCTGCCAGCGGCCAATAGATCAGGGTGTAGAAGGCCAGTTCGTCCGTTTCCAGATCGATCGGCATGGCGCCCTCCACCTCGATCGCCGTGCGCTCATCCAGCGCGCGGGCCAGCCCTTCCAGCCCGGCCTGGCTGGTATTATCCACCAGATTGTCACCGGTCTGGACATAGGCCAGCCAATTGGCATTGGCCGCCTGCACCGCCTTTTCATCCGGCGTGACAGCGGGACGAACGGAGGGCTGGGCATCGGCCCGCGGCACCGGCAGCGCCAGCGAAACGCCCAGCAGCAGCAGGGCCAGCGGGGTGGCACGACGCTGGCCGGACGGGCGCGGTAACAGCCCGCGCAGCCACAGGCCGGCCAGCAGGTCGATCAGGCCCAGGATCAGCGCCAGGGTCAGCAGGGTCGGCATCAAATCTTTCTCACCCCCGCCAGCGTACAGCGTGTGCGGCAGCCCCGCCAGCAGCGGGTCGATGGCGGCCAGCGCCGGCACGGCGGGCGACAGATTCAACACCTGCCGGGCATCGGCGGTGCCATAAAAACCGGGCGGATGCGACGGGCCGGGCAAGCCACCCGCAGGCGCCGCCGCCAGCGCCTTGGCGGCGATGGGGAAGGCAGTGGCCGGCGGCGGGGTCAGATGGCCGAAACCATCCAGCACCTGCTGCGGCGGCAGGGTGCCTACCTGTTCCCCGCCGGCCACCCCCGCCGACAGCGCCACCAGCCGGCGCAGCATATCGACATAAAGGCCGGACAGCGCCAAATTGGACCATTCCGGCCCGGCGCTGGTATGCACCAGCACCAGCGCGCCCCGGCCCTTGCGCTCCCCCGTCACCAGTGGCGTGCCATCGGCCAACCGGGCCCAGGTGCGCCCGGCCAGATCGACGGACGGTTCGGCCAGCACCTGCCGCTTCACCGTCACATCATCGGGCACAGGCAGGCCGGCAAAGGGGCTGTCTTCGGCAAAGGGGGCCAGCCGCGCCGGCTCCTCCCACGACAGGGCACCCCCCAGGGCGCGGTCGCCGGCGCGCAGGAACACCGGCACCAGCCGGTCGGCATTTTGCGCCAACCGTGGGCCGGCAAAGCGCAGCAGCACGCCGCCCTGTTGCATCCAGGCTTCCAGCCGGGCCGATTCGGATTCAGACAGGTTGCCGACATCGGCCAGGATCAACACCGCCAGATCGCGGTCCAGCAGCCGGGCGATATCGCCGCGCCGCACTTCGGCAAAGGGCGACAGCGCCTTGTCCAGATAATAGAGATCGGAGAGCAGCGGGGTTTCCCCCGCCGCATTGCCCGACACCAGCCCCACCGGGCGGCGGCGCCAGCGTTCATCCAGCAGCACCACGGCACCCGCCGTTTCCTGGCCCTCCAGCTGCAGGCTGGAAAGCTGATTGCGCAGTTCGGTGGGCAGGTCGAGCTTCACTTGGCGGCGCAGTTCGCCTGCTGCCAGCAGGATATCGAAGCTGCCCAGCAGACGCCCATCCTCCCCCAGCGCCCGCAGCAGGGCCGGTTGCGGCAGGTCGGCCTGGGAACGTTCCACCGTCACCACCAGCCCGGTGCCATCATCCTGCGGCGGGCGCAGCAGCAGGGCCGGGCGTTCGGCCCCGTCCGCCAGCACCGACATGGCACCAAACTGGCGCAACCGGGCGATCAGCCCCGCCGTTGCCGTATCATTGCCCGAGGCGGCAATGCCATCGCTGAGATAGGCGATATAAGGCGAACCATCGGGGCGGAACGCATCCAGCGCCCTGGCGGCGGCGGTGCGGTCGGTGGCCCAGGGGCTGGGGCGCAGCGACTGGGCCAGCGCGCGGGCATCCCCCAGCGCCATCGGCCCGCGCAGGGCAGGCGCATCGCCATTGGCGGCGGGTGCTGTGGTCAGGATTGCCACGCTGCGGCCCTGGCGGTCGGCCTGGGCCAGCAACCGTTCCATCGCCTGCTGCCGCGCCGGCCAGTCGCGCGCCGCCGCCCAGCCATCATCGACCACCAGCAACAGCGGGCCTGCACCCGGCAGATCAGCGGCAGGGTTCAGCAGCGGGCGGGCCAGCGCCAGAATCACCAGGGCCGCCAGCACCAGCCGCAGGATCAGCAGCCATAAGGGGGTGCGCGCCGGCGTCTCCTCCCGCGCGGACAGGTCCAGCAACAGGCGCAGGGCCGGAAAGCTGACCGAATGCGGGTTGGGCGGGGTGACGCGCAACAGCCAGTACAGCAGCGGCAAGCCCGCCAGCAGGACCAGCAACCAGGGGGCGGCAAAGGCGAGCGTTCCGAAACTCAGCATTGGTTCAATCCAGCCCCGTCGCCGCCGACAGCGACGACCAGAGCGACAACAGGGCTGTCTGCGGCGGCTTGTCGGTACGGTGCAGGGTCAGCGTCCAGCCGGCGGCGCGCGCAATGGCAGCCAAGCCATCGCGCTGGGCCGCCAGCTTTCCCCGATAGGCCTCGCGCACCGCCTGCACATTGGGCACCAGCAGGCGGCCTTCGCCTTCCATGCCGCGGAATTCCACCCGCCCGTCAAAGGGCAGGGTTTCTTCCGCCGGGTCCAGCACCTGCACCAGATGGCCGCGTATCCCCCGCCCGGCCAGCCGCGACACCGCAGCCCGCACCGGGTCCAGCGAGGCCAGCAGATCGCCGATCAGCACGGCGCGCGCATGGCGTGGCAAAGGTTCATCGGGCGGCAGGCCGCTGCCCTGGTGGTACGTCCCCTGCCCTGTCAGCCACAAGGCCAGCCGGGGCATGATGCTGCGCGCAGCAGAGGCCGGCACATCGCTGCCGGCCAGCAAAACCCGTTCCCCGCCGCGCACCAGCAACACGGACAGGGCCAAGACCAGCAGGTCAGCCCGTTCCCGCTTGGTGGGCAGGGCTTTATTGGAACGCCAATGCATGGAGGGGCTGTCATCCCGCCACAGCCAGACGGTCTGCGCCGCCTCCCACTCATTCTCCCGCACAAAAATATGGGCGGTCTTGGCGGATTGCCGCCAGTCCACCCGCGTCAGCGCATCGCCCGGCTGATAGCGGCGGAACTGCCAGAAGGTCTCGCCCGTGCCCACCCGGCGGCGGCCATGGGCACCCTGGGCCACGCTGGCCGCCACCCGTTCGGCAGCCACCAGCAGGGGCGGCAGGGCCAGCGCCAGATCCTCGGCCCGGTGTTGCGCACGCAGCGCCTGGGCGCTGGGATCATGGGGCAGGCGGGGGGCCATGGGCAAACCGCCGTCAGCGCAGGGGTGCGCAAAGCTGGCCGATCACATCGTCCAGCGTCACCCCATCGGCACGGGCGGAGAAATTCAGCGCCATGCGGTGGCGCAGCACCGGCCCCGCCAGTTCCACCACATCATCCAGCGAGGGCGTCAGCCGCCCATCCAGCAGGGCACGGGCACGGGCGGCCAGCATCAAGGATTGCGAGGCGCGGGGGCCGGGGCCCCAGGCCACATGCTGGCGCACGGCGGCCAGGCTGCTATCCGCCGGTCGGGCATTGCGCACCATGTCCAGAATGCCATCGACCACGCTGTCCCCCACCGGAATACGGCGGACCAGGGCTTGCGCGGCCATCAGCTCCACCGGGGTCAGTACCGTGGGTGCCGTGGCAATATCCGCGCCGGTGGTGGCGATCATCATGCGGCGTTCAGCCTCACGGTCCGGGTAATCGACATCCACCTGGATCAGGAACCGGTCCAGCTGCGCCTCTGGCAGCGGATATGTCCCTTCCTGTTCCAGCGGGTTCTGGGTGGCCAGCACATGGAAGGGGCGGGGCAGCGGGTGGTAATGCCCGGCCACGGAGACCCGGCCTTCCTGCATGGCCTGCAGCAGGGCCGACTGGGTGCGCGGGCTGGCGCGGTTGATCTCATCCGCCATCAGCAGCTGGCTGAAGACCGGGCCGGGGATGAAGCGGAAGGAACGCCGGCCATCCTGGCCTTCCTCCAGCACCTCTGAGCCCAGAATGTCGGCGGGCATCAGGTCGGGCGTGCATTGGATGCGGCGTTCATCCAGCCCCATCACCGTGCCCAGCGTTTCCACCAGCCGCGTCTTGGCCAGCCCCGGCACGCCGATCAACAGCAGATGCCCGCCGGCCAGCAGCGTGACCAAGGACAGATCGACAGCCTGCTGCTGGCCATAGATGACCCGACCGATGGCATCGCGCGCCGCCGACAGCTTCACGCCCAGCGCTTCGACCTCCCGCAGCAGGGCCTGGGTATCGGTCGAACGGCTGAAATCCAGGGCTTCCACCATGATCTTCCCTTGAAACCGGATCGGGGCGCGGGGCCGTCGGCCCCTTTCCCATTTAAGCGCAGTGGGTACCAGAACCAAGCCATCACGACTATGTTATCAATAGGGCGGTACGACCGCCCGTCCATCCTTTACCACATGGTTTGATGCCACCATGCCGGAAAGCAAGCAGAATAAGGCCACTTCCCCCGTTTCCGCCGATCAGGCCGCCAGCCTGCTGGCCGGCGCCCGAAAGGGGCCAACGGCGGCGGATGAAGCCTATGATATCCGCATCGCCCGCGACGGCGCCTGGTATTACCATGGCAGCCCCATCGGTCGCCTGGCGATGGTGAAACTGTTTTCCACCGTGCTGCAGCGGGATGAAGCGGGAGATTTCTGGCTGATAACGCCCGCCGAGCGCGGGCGGATCGTGGTGGAGGATGCACCCTTTGTCGCGGTGGCGGTGGCGGCCACCGGCCAGGGCCGTGATCAGACACTGGTTTTCCGCACCAACCTGGATGAGGAGGTGACTGCCGGAAAGGAACATCCCATCCGGGTGTCAACGGACCCCGCGACAGGGGAGCCGAACCCCTATATCCTGATCCGTGGGCCTGAGGCGACCCCGTTGGAAGCACGCATCAACCGTGCGGTTTTCTACGAGCTGGTCGAACGGGCCGAAACGGTTGCGACAGAACGCGGGGTCGAGATCGGGTTATGGAGCACGGGGGAGTTCTTTCCACTGGGGCCGATGCCGGAAGACTGAACATTGGCGAAAATGACATCCGATCGGTGTTCCAGCGCCGCCGGCATGAACCATCGCGCCTGATCGATGTGCGCGGCGATGGGGATGGCAATCCCGGTCTGTCCGTCCCGGCGGAACTGCGCGAAGCCGCTGTGTTGGTGCCGCTTGTCGACCGACCGGAAGGTTTTACCATCCTGTTCACCCAGCGCACCGCCCATCTGGCCAGCCATGCCGGCCAGATCAGCTTTCCCGGCGGCGGGGTGGAGCCGGAGGATGAAGATCCCCAGGCCACCGCGCTGAGGGAGACGGAGGAGGAGGTGGGCCTGCCCCGCCACCACATCGAACTGCTGGGCAATCTGGACACCTATATCACCCGCACCGGGTATCGCGTGGTGCCGGTGGTGGGGCTGGTACGCCCGCCCTTCATCCTGAACCCCGATCCCTATGAGGTGGATACGGTGTTCGAGGTGCCGCTTTCCTTCATCCTGGACCCCGCCAACCGCAAGCGGGAGGGACGGGAACTCAAAGGCGTCATCCGCCATTTCTGGGCCTTCCCCTATGGGGAGCGCTATATCTGGGGGGCGACGGCGGGGATGTTGGTGAACCTGTGCGAGGTACTGGCGGAGGTGTTGGAAGGGTGACGGCGGATGTGCGTTCATCTATGCCAGATATCCCCATTGGCTTTATTCTTTCCGCCAAGCCCACGCCGCCGCCCAGGCAACGATCTTTCCCACCGGCAAGCCCGCCCTTCACGCGCGGGGGCCGATACTGCCTTGCAATCAGGTGGGGTGACAGCGGCGGTTGCGCTTGATACGAAACCATTCATGTCGAACGCGACCGTCACCCCCGCCAGCGCTCCGCGCCGTGCCGTTGTTGAACGCACGACGAAGGAGACCCGCATCCGTGTCGCCGTCAACCTGGACGGCACCGGTCAGTACAAGGTTTCCACCGGCATTGGTTTTCTGGACCATATGCTGGAACAGCTCTCCCGCCATTCGCTGATGGATCTGGAGGTGGAGGCCGAGGGCGACCTGCATATCGATTTCCACCACACCACCGAAGATAGCGGCATCGCCATCGGTGAGGCGGTGATGAAGGCGCTGGGCGACCGCAAAGGCATCCAGCGCTATGGCGACGCGCTGATCCCGATGGATGAGACGCTGACCCGCGTGGCCATCGACCTGTCGAACCGGCCCTATCTGATCTGGAAGGTCAAGTTCACCCGCGACAAGCTGGGGGACATGGATACCGAACTGTTCAAGGAATGGTTCCAGGCCTTCGCCCAGGCGGCGGGTGCCACGTTGCATGTCGAAAACCTGTATGGTGAGAATAATCACCATATTGTGGAGAGCTGCTACAAGGCGCTGGCGCGGGCCTTCCGCGCCGCGGTCGAAATCGATCCGCGCAAGGCCGATGCCGTTCCCTCCACCAAGGGCGTGCTGGGCGGGTCGCTGTAACCCCCGTTCCCATGCCGGTTCGATGAAGGCGTACCCGATGACCGAAACCGTCGCCCTGATCGACTATGGTTCCGGCAACCTGCGTTCCGCCGCCAAGGCGCTGGAACGCGCGGCAGCCGATGCCGGGCTGGATAGCCGCATCCTTGTCACCACCGATCCGGCCAATGTGGCCAAGGCCGACCGGGTGGTGTTGCCCGGCGTCGGTGCCTTCGGCGATTGCCGTGCCGGGCTGGATGCGGTGCCGGGCATGGTGTCTGCGCTTTACGATGCGGTGATCATGCATGGCCGGCCCTTTCTGGGCATCTGCGTGGGTATGCAGTTGCTGGCCAGGCTGGGGCGCGAACATGGCGACCATGCCGGCCTGGGCTGGCTGGATGCGGAGGTGGGGCCGCTGACGCCATCAGATCCGGCGCTGAAAATCCCGCATATGGGCTGGAATGAATTGCACCTGCAGGCCCCCGCCCATCCGGTTCTGACCGGGCTGGCGGAGGGCACGCACGCCTATTTCGTGCACTCCTATGCCATGCGGGTGGCGGACCCGGCGCAGGTGCTGGCCACCTGTGATTATGGCGGGCCGTTCACCGCCATTGTCGGGCGGGACAATATTGTCGGCACCCAGTTCCACCCGGAAAAAAGCCAGCAGGCCGGCCTGACCCTGATCACAAACTTCCTGCGTTGGCGGCCATGAGCGACAGCACGACCCCCAAAACGGCCATCAGTGTCGAACTGGTCGCGGAATTCCGCCGCATCGACCTGATGGACCTGTATGACGCCACCGAGGCCGCCATCCTGGATGGCGGCGGGTTCGGCTGGGTGATGCCGCCGGAACGCGAGGTGCAGGAACGCTATTGGAAGGGCGTGCTGGCCGTGCCGGAACGCAGCCTGTTCATCGGCCGGCTGGATGGCATTGTCGCCGGATCGGCCCAACTGGTGCGCCCGACCCGCAATAATGAGGCGCAGAGCTTCGCCTGCAGCCTGACCACCTCCTTCGTTGCCCCCTGGGCGCGCGGGCATGGGCTGGCGCGCCGGCTGACCCAGGCGGTGATCGATCAGGCGACCAAGGAAGGCTTCCGGCTGCTGAACCTGGACGTGCGCGACACCCAGCACAGCGCCATAAGGCTTTACGAGAAGATGGGCTTCATCCGCTGGGGCACGCACCCACATTATGCCCGCGCCATGGGCCGCGATATCAGCGGCCATTTCTATTACAAAACCTTGGAACAGCAGGGGGACGGGGAAAACCCGTCCGGGGAGCCTTAAGCCATGATCCTTTTTCCCGCCATCGACCTGAAGGACGGCAATGCCGTGCGCCTGCTGCGCGGTGAGATGGAACAGGCCACCATCTTCAATGCCGATCCGGCCGCCCAGGCGGAAAGCTTTGCCACCCAGGGCTATGAATGGCTGCATCTGGTGGATTTGAACGGTGCCTTTGCCGGCAAGCCGGTCAATGGCGCGGCGGTGGAAGCCATTCTGTCCCGCGTCTCCCTGCCGGCCCAGCTGGGTGGCGGCATCCGCGATATGGAAACCATTGATTACTGGCTGTCGCGTGGCATTGCGCGGGTCATTCTGGGCACCGTGGCGGTGAAGAACCCGTCCCTGGTGAAGGAAGCCTGCAAGGCTTTCCCCGGCAAGGTGGCCGTGGGCATCGATGCCCGCAACGGCTATGTCGCCGTGGAAGGCTGGGCGGAGACCAGCGAGTTGAAGGCGCTGGACCTAGCGCTGAAGTTTGAGGATTGCGGCGTGGCCGCCATCATCTACACCGATATCGACCGCGACGGTGCCATGGGGGGGGTGAATGTGGAGGCCACGGCCGACCTCGCCAGCCACCTGACCACGCCGGTCATCGCTTCCGGCGGTGTCTCTTCCATCGCCGATCTGGCGGCCTTGAAAGAGGTGGAGGAGACGGGGATCATCGGCGTGATTTCCGGCCGTGCGCTTTATGATGGCCGCATCGATCCGGCGGCAGCGCTTGCCCTGTTGCGCGGGGAGTAAGGCCGATGCTGAAGGCCCGCATCATCCCCTGTCTGGACGTGAAGGACGGGCGCGTCGTCAAAGGTGTGAATTTCGTCGATCTGATCGACGCCGGCGACCCGGTGGAACAGGCCAAGGCCTATGATGCCGCCGGTGCTGACGAACTGACCTTCCTGGACATCACCGCCAGTTCCGACAACCGCGATACCATCTATGACGTGGTGCGCCGCACCGCCGAACAGGTATTCATGCCGCTGACCGTGGGCGGCGGCGTGCGGGTGGTGGAAGATATCCGCAAGCTGCTGCTGGCCGGGGCCGACAAGGTGTCGATCAACACCGCCGCCGTCCACCGCCCGGAATTCGTGCGCGAAGCGGCGCAGAAATTCGGCGCCCAGTGCATCGTGGTGGCCATTGATGCCAAATCGGTGGAACCGGGGCCGAACGGCGAACCGCGCTGGGAGATTTTCACCCATGGCGGGCGCAACCGCACCGGGCTGGATGCGGTGGCATGGGCCCGGCGTATGGCAGAATATGGCGCGGGTGAAATCCTGCTCACCTCCATGGACCGTGACGGCACCAAGCAGGGCTTCAACCTGCCGCTGACGCGCGCGGTGGCCGATGCGGTCAGCATCCCGGTCATCGCGTCGGGCGGGGTGGGCACCCTTGACCATCTGGTGGAAGGGGTGCGGCAGGGCCATGCCTCGGCCGTGCTGGCCGCCAGCATCTTCCATTTCGGCACCTATTCCATCCGCCAGGCCAAGGATCATATGGCGGCGGCGGGCATCCCGGTGCGGCTGTGAGCAGAACGGAAAACACCATGGCAAGCAGCAACGATGAGCCGGCGAACGGCAATGGCGGCGGCAGTGCTGCTGTGCTGGATGAGGTTTATCAGACCATCCTGGCACGCAAGGATGGCGACCCGGAAAGTTCCCACACCGCGCGCCTGTTCGCGCGGGGCCGCGCCAAGATCGCCCAGAAGGTGGGTGAGGAGGCGGTGGAAGCCGTGATCGAGGCGATGCGCGGCGACAAGGACAAGCTGGCCGACGAATCTGCGGATCTGCTGTACCATCTGCTGGTGCTGTGGGCCGATGCCGGGCTGGAACCGGCGCAGGTCTATGGCATCCTGGAAGGACGCAAAGGCATCAGCGGCATTGCGGAAAAGAAAAGCCGCAAGCCCGCCTGACCTGTAGGGTCATGGGCGGAAATAACAGCGTTTCAGCGGAAGGATCGTTACCTTGATCTATGATCGCAGCAACATCTTCGCCCGTATTCTGCGGGGGGAAATCCCCTGCAAGAAGGTCTATGAAGACCCCTATGCGCTTGCCTTCCATGACATTAACCCGCAGGCACCCACCCATATCCTGGTGATCCCCAAGGGGCCGTTCTGTTCCCTCGCGGATTTCAGCGCCCAGGCGACGGAACAGGAAATCACCGGTTTCATCCGCGCCGTCGGGCTGGTGGCGCGCCAGGCCGGGCTGGATGACAGCGGATATCGCCTGTTGGCCAACCATGGGCCGGACAGCCACCAGGAAGTGCCGCATTTCCATGTGCATATCGTTGGTGGGCGCCCGCTGGGCAAGATGCTGGCCTGATCCGGCAGCACCGATCCGACCGGAAATAAAAAAGGCCCCATGCGCCAAGCGGATGGGGCCTTTTTACACCAATCTGCCGAAGGCTTGACCTTTTGGCAGGTTGGAGGCCGGCGATCGCCGGCTCGACGCCCGTGCGGCGCGAGCCAAGCCCGTGGATACGGACGCCCAGCGCTGAGGGAATATGAAATCTGCCTTGATCGGTTAGGATCAAGGCAGATTGATACTACATCAAGGGGCGACAGAAGCAAAAAACAGAAAGGCCCATCGGGATGGTGCGGCCATCCCGGTGGGCGTACCACCAGCGATGGGAAAGCCGGTCAGCCCACCGGCTGTTCCTGTTCTGCCTCGGCACCGTCCCCATCATCGGCATAATCCCCTTCTTCACCTTCAAAGGGGCTGCCGCCGGCAGGGCCATTGTCATAACGCGGGTTATTCTGGCGCTGACGGGCTTCCTGCTCGTTGATCTGGCACATGATGCGGAAATAATGTTCCGCATGCTGGAGATAATTCTCCGCAGCGACACGGTCGCCAGAGGCCTGGGCATCGCGCGCCAAGGCCTGGTACTTGTCGTAAACCTGGAAGGCATTGCCACGGATGCGCACATCCGGGCCGTTGCTGTCGTAATTCTGGTGACGTTGCGGTCCGCTCTGGCGGCGGTTGCCACCATTATTGTTGCCGCCGTTGCCATTGGCATTGCCGCCACCACCACCACCACCGCCGCCGCCATTATTACCGCCGCGGCCGCGTGAACGCCGTGTATTCGGTCCTTGTCTCATTCGCTTTGCGCTCTGGCCCCTGGAGTTTCCTGCCCTCGGTTTTGTCGGCGTCCGGCTCAATGCCTGTCTTGGCGATTGACCATTTCAGGGGGCATATTCGCCCCATGCCCCCCTGGGCACGCCCCAAACCCTGGTCCCGAGGGCTGTCATGTCGGCAGGCGCCCCACGCGCGGCTGCCGCATAAAGCGGACCCTAGCGGTAGTTGCGGCCTAATCCAACAGGTTTTTTCAACTCCTTAAAGCAAGATTTCACCAATCGCCACGCGGTCACGCCCGCCCAGATCGCGGATGGTGGCAACATGTCCCAATCCGGCATCGCCAAACAGGCCAGCCACCGCCGGCCCCTGGTCCGCCCCATGCTCCATCGCGACCAAGGCACCGGGGGCGGCCAGCCGTGCCAGATCGGGCAGCAGCAGCCGGTAAGGCCCCAGCCCGTCCGGTCCGCCGGCGAGCGCCCGCCAGGGTTCGAACCGCGCCACCTCCACCTGCAAACCGGCAATATCGGCATCAGGGATATAGGGCGGGTTGGAGACGATGATATCGAAACCCCCGCCATTCAGCCCCGTCGCCCAATCCCCCGCCAGGAAGTTGGCGCGGTCCCCCAACCCCAGCCGCCGGGCATTGCCCTGCGCAACGGCGGCGGCAGCCGGCGACAAATCCACCCCCACCCCAAAGGCCGCACCATATTCGGACAGCAGGGCCAGCAGAATGGCCCCCGTTCCGGTGCCAAGATCAAGCATGCGCCAGGGCCGGTCACGCTGTGGCCGGCGTTTCAGCACGGTTTCAACCAGGGTTTCCGTATCCGGGCGGGGGATCAGGGTTTCCGGTCCCAGTGCCAGTTCCAGCCCCCAGAATTCCCAATTGCCCAGGATGCGTTGCACCGGTTCCCGTGCTGCCCGCCGCGCCACCAGCCCGTCAAAATGCGCCAGCCGGTCGGTTGGCACGCGCAAGGCCTCGGGCCGGCGCAGGCGGCTGGTGGGGACGCCGAAGGCGGCCTCGGCCAGATACAGCAGGTCCAGCCGCGCCTCCTCCACCCCGGCCGCCAACAGCCTTGCCGCCGCAGCATCCAGCAGGGGGGAAAGCGCCACGTCATTGGCCATGGTCATTTCCTTGCTTCACCGACGCGCAACTGTGCCAGGGCGGCGAAGGGATGGTCTTCATCCACCGGTGGGATGGCGCGCTGGCGTTCGGCCTTGGCGCGGGTGGGCTGGCGACGCACCCAGGCGGGTGGCGGGGCCGTTTCACCTTCCGCTGTGGGCGGCTGGCGGCGTTCACGCCAACCGAGTGCGGCCAGGATTCCGGGCAATTCATCATTGGCGCAGGCGGCCAGCGGGGCCAGCCCGGCCAGATCGCTCAAACGTCCATCGGACCCGCTGCGCCGGGCCAGTTCAGCCTCCAGCCGATCCACCATATCCATGCGGATGGCGCGCGGCCCCACCGGCAGATATCCTGCGGCCAGCAGCAACCCGTCGGCCACATCCGGCCCACGCGGCACGGAAATCCGCCCCGGCGGCGGCACCGGGGCCGGCAGGGCTGCACCCTCCCGCACAGACCAGAGCAGGGCCAGCAGCGAAGCCGGGCGCGGCTTGGCCAAGGCGGGCAGGAAAACCCGGCTGAAACCCAGCCGCACGCCATGATCATACAGAAGCTTGCGGGCGGGCTTGTCCAGACTGTCGATCAGCGGGTCCAATACCGTGCGGGGCAATTGCCCCGCCGCATCGGCCAACTGATAGGCGATGCCGCGCGCCGGGCCGGACAGATCGGCATCGCGCAGCCGCAACAGGGCGGACAGGTCACGCCCCATCCGCGCCTGCACGAAATCCATCAGCTTCTGGCGTGCCCGGTCACGCTGGGCGCCATCCAGCAGATCATCGCGCAGCAAACGGACATCCGGGTGCAGCAGGTCGCGCCCCGCTGCCAGCCGGGCCAGCGGCACATCCTGCCAGCGCAACAGCCCGTCACTACCCAGGGCCAGCGTGTCCGGCCCCGCCGCCTCCAGTGCGGCAACCCGCCGCGCCACCTCTTCCCGCAGCACGCGGCGGGCAGCGGTCATCAGGGTGGGGCGGTCATCCTCCCCCACATCGGCTTCCATGGTGAAGGAAAGGCCGGTCAGCGCGCCGACGCGGTGGCCTTCCACCATCACCACACCCGCCGCATCGACATGGCCCAGCAAATCACGCCCGTCGCGCAGCACCTTCACCAGCCCGGCGGAGCGCTTGTCGACAAAGCGCTGGGTCAGCCGTTCATGCAGCGCGTCGGACAGCTTATCCTCCACCGCGCGGGTCAGCCCCTGCCAGTGGCGGGCATCCTTCAGCCAGTCGGGCCGGTGGGCCACATAGGTCCAGGTGCGCACATGGGCGATGCGGGCCACCAGCGCATCAATATCGCCTTCCGCCTTGTCCAGCCGCTGCACCTGGGCGGCGATGAAATCGGTGGGCAGCCGCCCGCCGGGTGCCATCAGGTGGCGGTAAATCTGGGCCAGCAGCTTGGTATGGACATCCGTCATGGTCTTGCGGAAGTCCGGAACCTGGCAGACCTCCCACAGCTGTTTTACCCCGCCGGGCCGGCGGGTCAGGCCCATCAGTTCCCCATCCTGGGCCAGCGCCTGTAAGGCCAACTGGTCGTCCGCCGGGCGGGCGCGCAGCAGCAGGGGCGACGGGGGCCGCGCCTCCAGCGTGCGCAACAGCCCCTCCACGGACCTTAAATCCAGGTCGGAATTGCGCCAGATCAGGCTGGTCAGCGGCGGAAATTCATGGTTTTCCACGGCATGGATGGTCTGTTCATCCAGGGGTGAACAGTCCCAGGTGGTGCCGAAAGTGCCATCGGTCTGGTGGCGACCGGCCCGCCCGCCGATCTGCGCCACCTCTGCGGCGGTCAGCCGGCGGGGGCGGTGGCCATCGAACTTGGACAGCCGGGCGAACCAGACATGGTCCACATCCATGTTCAGGCCCATGCCGATGGCGTCGGTGGCCACCAGATAATCCACGTCACCCGCCTGATACAGGGCGACCTGGGCATTGCGGGTGCGGGGGGACAGCGCCCCCATCACCACCGCCGTGCCGCCGCGCGTGCGGCGGACCATTTCGGCCAGTTGATAGACCTCCGTCACCGAAAAGGCGGTGATGGCGCTGCGCGGCGGCAGCTTGGTCAGCTTCTTGTGCCCGCCATAGGTCAGCTGGGAAAAGCGGGGGCGGGAAATGATCTCCACCTTGGGGATCAGCTTCTGGATCAGCGGGCGGATCATGTCCGATCCCAGAAACATCGTCTCCTCCCCGCCGCGCGCATGCAGCAGCCGGTCGGTGAAGATGTGCCCGCGCTCATCATCGGCACAAAGCTGGATTTCATCGACGCAGAGGAACTGCACGCTGCGGTCCAGCGGCATGCTTTCCACCGTGCAGACCCAGTAACGCGGGGATGACGGGATGATCTTCTCCTCCCCCGTCACCAGGGCGACATGCGCCTCCCCCTTCAGCTTCACCAGCTTTTCGTAATTTTCGCGCGCCAGCAGGCGCAAGGGAAAGCCGATCATGCCCGTGCGATGGGTGGCCATCCGTTCCATCGCCAGATAGGTCTTGCCGGTGTTGGTGGGGCCCAGCACGGCAATCACCCGACCCTGTTGGGTAGCAAGCGGAGGGGCCGGGTTGGCGGATGGCGGGTGCGCGTTCATGCCCCTATGGATGGGCGGGCGGACGCGATAATGCAAGAGGCCGCGCGATAGCCCCAGCCCCGCCATAGAATCGCCACGCCAGCCCACCATCTCAGGTTCCATGCGACAGATATTCAGCCATATCGCCCGCCCTGCCACCGCCCTGCTGCTGCTGGCGGGGTTGTCATTGCCGGCCCCAGCGGCGCTGGCCCAGGCCACCCCTGCCGGTGCCGCCAATCTGGAACGGTTGATCCAGGACCGGCTGAATGCCGCCACCGGCAGCGAGCCGGACCAGTTCCGCCTGGAACGGGTGCCGGAGGTGCAGGTGACGGCCCAGGGTGACAGCTATGCCGTCAGCATTCCGAAAGTGCGGGTGCTGACCGATGGCGGCTGGCTGCTGGAAGCCCCGGTGGTGGAGGCAGACGTGAGGCCCCTGCCCGATGGCGGCTGGGAAGTGGAAGCCAGCATCCCGCAACCGCTGTCGGTGTTCAGCGAACGCGGCTTCCGCGCCGGTGATCTGACCATCGGCCAGCAGAAGCTGCGGGCCCGCTGGTCGGGTGACGGCTATCTGCTGAATGCGGCCGACCTGTCGCTGGCCAATGTTGCCTTTCATCCCACCAACGGCGGTGGCTTGTTCAATCTGGCCAGCCTGGCGCTGAAACTGGAGCCTGCGCGCGTGACCGGTGACGCCTGGACCGGGATTTTCAATCTGACTGTGGCGGGGTTGAACTTTCAGGCCCCCACTGGGCTGGAAAAGATCACCGTGCAGAAATTGCGCCTGCGCGGTGATGCGGCGGGGCTGGATTTGACCAGGTTCGCCCTGGCCAGCCGGCTTTGGCGTGGTGGCGGCCTGCCATCCGCCGATCAACTGGAACGGCTGGCCACGGCGCTGAAACTGGATATGGACCTGGGCGGTTATCAGCAGGTGCATAATGACGGGCGGCGCACCAAGCTGGACAGTGCCACTGGTGCCCTGGTTCTGGATGGGCTGTCCGGTGACCGGGCCGGCATGCGGCTGGATTGGCGCCATGCCGGGCTGGACCGGCGCGGGGCCGATCTGGCCCCCGCCCTGGTGCCGGCCACCGCCGATATTTCCCTGAACGGCAGCCGCTTGCCGCCCGCCCCGCTGCTGGCCCTGCTGGTCGCCTATACGGGTGATGCGGGTGACGGGCCGCGCAAGGCCGCGCGGGAGCAGTTATTCACCGCCATGCAGGCAGTCGGGTCAACCCTGAATATCGACAAGATTTCCCTGAAAAGCCCGCAAACAAGCATGACCGGTAACGGTTCATTTAAATTCTCTGGTCAGAACCCCCGTGGGGTGACGGGACAGGCCGACCTGTCGATGACCGGGATTGACCGGCTGATCGCCGCGATTCAGGCCAGTGGCGGATCGAAGGCGGCGGGCACGGCCATCGCCCTTTATGCGGTGCAGGGGTTGGGCCAGCCGGAACAGGGTGCGGATGGCATCACCCACCGGTATCAGCTGCAGGTGCTGCCCGATGGACGGGTCATGCTGAATGGCAATGATATGCAGAATGTAGCGGGGCTGCTGGCGCGCTGAGGGACCGGGTTTGCTGCTATCCCTGGCGGAACAGGGTCAGCAGGCGTTTGGCCGCTGCTCCTGGCGTGATGGCGGCGGTGGCTGTGGCGCGCTCCAGCGCGGGCAGTTCCCCCCGCACCGCAGGTTCGGCCTTGAAGGCATCAATCAAGCTTTCCTCGATCTCGCTCCACATCCAGGCCCGCGCCTGTTCGGCGCGGCGGCGGGCAATGTCGTCGGAACCTTCCGTCCCCAGCAGGCGGCGATACTCCCCGATCCGCTCCCAGACCGCATCAATGCCCTTGCCCGTCAGGGCGGAGCAGGACAGCACCGGCACCCGCCAGCGCGGGTTGACCGGGCGCAGCAGCGACAAGGCGTGTCTATATTCTGCCTCCGCATGGCGGGCGGCGGTGGCCAGTTCGCCATCGGCCTTGTTGACCACGATCATGTCGGCCAGTTCGACAATGCCTTTCTTGATGCCCTGCAGCTCATCCCCGCCGGCGGGCGGCAGCAGCAGCAAGAACAGGTCGACCATGTCGGCCACCGCCGTTTCCGACTGGCCCACCCCCACCGTTTCCACGATCACCACATCAAAACCGGCGGCTTCCACCAGCAACATGGCTTCGCGGGTGCGCCGCGCCACGCCGCCCAGCGTGCCCCCGGCGGGGGACGGGCGGATGAAGGCGCGCGGGTCGCGTGACAGCAGTTCCATCCGCGTCTTGTCGCCCAGAATGGAACCGCCGGTGCGCTGGCTGGTGGGGTCGATGGCCAGTACCGCCACCTTCAGCCCCTGGGCGATCAGATGCAGGCCGAACGCCTCGATAAAGGTGGATTTGCCCACGCCGGGCACGCCGGTAATGCCCAGCCGCACCGCGCGGCCCGTATCGGGCAGCAGGCTGGCCAGCAGATCATCGGCCAGCACCCGGTGATCGGCCCGCGTGCTTTCCACCAGGGTGATGGCCTGGGCAAGCGCGCGCCGTTCGCCACGGCGCAGCCGGTCGGCAAGATCGGTCGGGGGCAGGGCATCCGGCATGGGGAATTCCATCGGCAGCAGTCAAGAATAAGGCCTGAGCCGGATTGTGCGGCAGGCCCGCCGGATCGTCAAATCGGCAGGGTTGGCGGGCAGGTGATATGCCCATCGTACATGTGTCCAAAGGCGCAGTTTTCCGCAATGCAATGTCATGCGATTCTGGGATCGGTTCGATATATCAACGAGGCCCCGTCATGGCGATTGCGGCCAGTCCCCCCTTCACATCCCCAGCGGCACCGCGCGCGCCATCCTGGCTGGGCCGGTTATTGCGGCGTGACCGGTCTGCGCCCAAACGCGGCTTTTCCGACGGCCATGTCACCGTGGCGCAGCAGCGGCTGGATCTGGTCGATCTCAACCTGGGCGGCATGTGCGTGGCAGGATATCGCGGGTTGCTGGACCCGCAGGACCGGTTCGGCTTCCGCCTGACCGTGGACGGTGCGGAAATTAGCGGCGAAGCCATCGTCGCCTGGCGGCGGGGCGATCGCATGGGCGTCGCCTTCTATGCGCTGGGGGTCGAGGCGCAGCAGGTTCTATCGCGGTTTATTATCGCCAAACCGTAACCGGTTACGCTTCCACCGTCGAATCCGCCCGGTTCAGCCCTTCCTGCTGCCGCGCCCACAGCGCGGCATAGGCCCCGTTCTGGGCCAGCAATGCTGCGTGGTTGCCGCGTTCCACGATCTGGCCGGCATCCAGCACGATGATTTCATCGGCATCCACCACGGTGGACAGGCGATGGGCAATGACCAGCGTGCTGCGCCCGCGTGCCGCATCGGTCAGCGCTGCCTGGATTTCCCGCTCCGTATGGGTGTCGAGCGCACTGGTCGCCTCGTCCAGAATCAGGATCGGCGGGTCTTTCAACAGGGTGCGGGCAATGGCCACGCGCTGCTTTTCCCCGCCGGACAGTTTCAGGCCGCGTTCACCAACCATGGTGTTCCAGCCATCGGGCAAGGCCTTGATGAAATCCAGGATTTGCGCGGCCGCGGCCACCCGCTCCAATTCCGCCTCGCTGGCATCGACCCGGCCATAGGCGATGTTGTAGCGGATGGTATCGTTGAACAGCACCGTATCCTGCGGCACGATGCCGATGGCGGCGCGCAGCGATGCCTGGCTCACCTCCCGCACATCCTGATGATCGATCTCCACAGTGCCGCCGGTCACGTCGTAGAAGCGATAAAGCAGGCGGGACAGGGTGGATTTGCCGGCCCCTGTGGGGCCGACCACGGCCACGGTGCGCCCCGCCGGCACGCTGAAATCAATGCCCTTCAGGATGGGGCGCCGCTTGTCATAGGCGAAATGCACATCGCGAAAACGGATGGCAGCCCCCGCCGTCACCAGCGCCGGGGCACCCGGCTTGTCCTCCACCTCCCGATCCACGGTCAGCAACTCAAACATCCGCTCCATATCGTTCAACGATTCCCGGATGCCGCGATAGACGAAGCCGAAAATATTCAGCGGCTGGTAAAGCTGTAAAAGATAGGTGTTCACCAGCACGAAATCGCCGATGGTCAATTGGCCCTGGATGATGCCGGTTGCCGCCATCCACATCACCGCCACCACGCCCACGGCGATGATGATGCCCTGGCCGATATTCAGCAGCGACAAGGATGCCTGGGTGCGCACCGCCGCATCTTCATAAACGCGCAAGGCCTTGTCGTACCGGTTGGCCTCGAACACCTCATTGCCGAAATACTTCACCGTTTCGTAATTCAGCAGCGTGTCGATGGCCTTGGCATTGGCGCTGGTATCGGCATCCAGCATCGACCGGCGGATGCGGGTGCGCCAGTTGGTGACGGTGATGGTGTAGCCGATATAAAGCGCCACCGTACTGAAGGTGACGGCGGCAAAGCGGAAATCGAACAGCTTCCACAGAATGGCCGTCACCAGCAGGATTTCCAGCAGCGTCGGCAGTACGTTGAACAGGGAGGTGCTGAGCAGGCTGTCAATCGCCTTGGTGCCGCGTTCCACCACGCGCGACAGCCCGCCCGTCTGCCGTTCCAGATGGAAGCGCAGCGACAAGGCGTGCAGATGGCGGAAGACATTCAGTGCCGCCACCCGCATGGCCCGCTGGCTGACCCGTTCGAAAATCGCGTCGCGCAATTCCCCGAACGCCAGGCTCAACACCCGCGCCAAGCCATAGGCCAGGATGAAGCCGATGGGGATGGCAACGGCCGGGTTGGCCGCCAGGGCCTGGGCCAGCCCCTCGCCCGACAGCGCATCCACCGCACCCTTGTACCAGATGGGCACGGTAACATTGGCCCCCTTGGCCACCGCCAGGAACAGCAGCGCCAGCACCACCCGCAGCTTCATGGCCGGCTGGCCCGCCGGCCAGAGATAGGGCAGCAGGCGGGCCAGCACCTGCCCGTCGGTCAGGTGGGTGCGGTTGGCACGATCGGCAGCGGAACTGCCATTGGGGCGGTCGTGGCGGCGCATAAGGAATCCGGGGAAGATTTTATCTTTCGTCACCGGTGTCGCACAAACGACGAGCGTCCGTAACCCTACATCACGTCAATGAAGGAATACGCGGTAACCACATGAATAAAGCAGCCATAACGATACCGACGGCCATGCACAGCGTCAGCAATATAAGCGTACCCGCTAGGGCAAGCTGTGCAACAGGTCCACCTTTTTCGCAAAGACGGAAATACAGTTCGAGCATTGCCAGAGGAACCAGATATTGCCCATATGCCAGTGTCACAGCGACCGGCCCATCCAGTTCCTTGCCTATCCCCACAGGCCCGCCATTGACGGCAATCCAGAACATAAGGGAGACACGGAAGAACCAGACGCCGCTGGCAGCCAGGAACAGTCGCAGCGCCCAACGACGATGGCTGGTGAACCGGCCAGCAATGGCTGCGCGCCAAGCCAGTAGAGAGAAGACAACAACCAAAATCGCATTCAACGAGATGGCAAGGGCATTGACCGTGCCACCCAAGACTCCGCGCGTCCACACCAGATAGAAGCCACTGACGCTGACTAAAAGGCATGCCCCCACATAGAGGCGGCCACTCCAGCGGTGCAGTGCTGGTGCCCGAGCGCGGATAGAGGGCACCAGTTGCAACGGCCCCCCGATCAAAATGATCAGGGCAAGGGCAAGATGAAGGGCAAGCGCCATATTGCCACTGAAATCACCCGCGACGATCCCGTGCGGTAGAACCTTGTTCCACGCGGCAAGATCACCCCGAATGGCGGTGACGGCATAAAAACCGACGACGTAAAGGGCAAATAGGATTTGGCCACTCGCTGCTACAGCGCCCCAGAAAAAGGCCGCAGCTTTAAGGGTACGTACCGCTGACGCGGCACGCGCACCGACGATACTACCTGCATAAGACATTTCGCCCTCGAAGATATCGATCCGATAGTGCCAGGGTTGACAATACTCTAAGTACATCACCCGAACATTCGGGAATGTGCAGCGGCCTCCTTCCCTACCGCTAAAGTGGCCCTGCCGGGCACTAAGGGCTATGCTTGTCCCTCCCCTTCAATAGAAGCTCTCCGATGACCCGCGAATTCCCCAACCTTCATGTGCTGACCCACCCGCTGATCCAGCACAAGCTGTCGCACATGCGCGACAAGGGCCGTTCCACCATGGGCTTCCGCCAGCTGCTGCGGGAAATCGCCCTGCTGATGGGATACGAGATCACACGCGATCTGCCGATGACGACGGAGCGCATCGAAACCCCGCTGGCCACCATGGATGCCCCGGTGATCGAAGGGCGCAAACTGGCCGTGGTCCCCATCCTGCGTGCAGGCCTGGTGATGGCGGAGGGGCTGCTGGAACTGGTGCCGGCGGCGCGCGAAGGCCATATCGGGCTTTACCGCGACCATGAAACCAAGCGCCCGGTGGAATATCTGGTGAAGCTGCCGGACCCGGTGGGCCGCATCTTCATTCTGGTCGATCCCATGCTGGCCACCGGCTATTCCGCCGTGCATGCCGTGGATGTGCTGAACAAACATGGCGTGGCCGACAGCCAGATCCGTTTCATGGCCCTGGTTTCCGCACCCGAGGGGGTGGCGGTGTTCCACCAGCACCACCCGGACGTGCCGGTCTTCACCGCCGCCTTGGACAGCCATCTGGATGCCAATTCCTATATCGTGCCCGGCCTGGGTGATGCCGGAGACCGGCTGTTCGGCACGAAATAGGGCAGTGGTGAGGGGGGAGGCCCGGCCTATTACCCTTGAATTATCCCCTTCCGGTCGTATTTCCGCCACCGGGGATGCGCTACTCTCCCCTCTCAACGGCGGGTGCGGAACCCGCCGACGATAAGGAGACAATCCCCATGCGCCGCCCCGTTGCCCTGCTCACCCTGTCCGCCGCCTTGCTGGCCCTGCCACTGGCGACGGCCCCTGCCCTGGCACAATCGGCCCCGATGGTGGTTGGCCGCGCCCCCGTATCCGACAATGTGACGCTGAACCTGGCGGTGGAGGAATGGGTGAAGACGGAGACGGCGCGCGTCACCCTGGTGGTGGATGCCGCCAGCAATGGGGCGGAGAATTCCGGCACCCTGCGCGCCGATATTCTGAAAGCCGTCGCCGGTATCGCCGACAAGGCGGATTGGCGCATCACCCGCATGGACCAGCAATCCGACAGCGCCGGGCTGGAACGCTGGCAGGCAACGCTGGAGGCCCGGCTGCCGGAAAACCAGTTGGGCACCCTGGCCGACCGCACCAAGAAGGCCAGCCGCCCGGGCCTGCAGGTGCGCGTCGGCGAAGTGGCCTTCGAACCCACCCTGGCGGAAACAGAGGCGGCGCGGGCCAAGCTGCGGGAGCAGATTTACGCCAAGGTGAATGACGAGGTGAAGCGCCTGAAGGCCGCCTTCCCTGCCCGTGATTACCGCGTCGGCCAGATCAATTTCGCCGAGCGTACCGACGTGATGGTGACAGGTGGCCGTGCCAAGCGGGAAATGATGGTGGCCGCCGCCCCGATGGCGGTCGATGTGATGCCGGGTGTGCAGGATAAGATGGTGGTGATGGCCAATGTCACCCTGTCCAGCTTCGCCACCCCGCCGGCCCCCTGAAGCGGACCAGCCGGCTCCCCTGCTCCCGCATCACGGTTCCGCGTAAAGCGCCAGACAGGCGGCGGGCGGGGGCGGTGGTGCCTTGGGCGGGGCTGGCGGCTTGCTACTGGGCGGCGGTGGGGCAAACCAACTCATCAACTCCGCGCCGCAACCATCGCCGGACGGCGGCGGTTCCTGCGCCTCACACTGGCTGGCCCCTGCGGGGCAGGACAGCCGCACATGGAAATGCGCGGCATGGCCGAACCAGGGGCGCAGCTTGCCCAGCCATTCCCGGTCGCCTGTGGCCTGTTCGCAGACGGCCAGCTTGATGGCCGGATTGACGAAGATGCGCGCGATGCGGCTGTCTTCGGCGGCCAGTTGCAGCAGTCTTGCCTGGGCCGGGCCGAAACGGACAGGGTCCACCCGCTGGGTTTTGGCATCTACCATGCTGGCGAAATCCTCCCGCTCCCGTTCCGGCGCGGGCAGTTCGGGCAAATCCAGCACGAACCAGATATCGGCATCCAGCCCCATCTGATGGCTGGCATGGCCGGTGGGCATCCGCCCGCCGCGCACCATGCCCAGATCACCGATGGCCAGCCGGCCCAATTTCTCCGCACTGGCCTTGCCCGCCAGATCATGCAGATAGGCCAGCAGGTCCGGGTGGCCCCAGTTGCGGCGGCGCGACAGGTTCATCACCTGATATCCCGCCCCCTCCGCCGGCAGTTCCACCGCCCCCCGGATGCAGCCATTGGCATAGCTGCCGATGGGGTCGGGCGCGCCCTTGCCCGGCGTGCGCAGGCTTTGCGGGGTGGGTGTGTCGGCGGCCAGGGCGACCGGTGCCGCGAACAGCAGGAAACCGCCCAGGGCAAAGGCCCACCCGTTGCGCAAAGCCGCCCCCATCCGTGTTTTATTCCGCCGCTGTTTTCGCGGCGGCCTCGATCTCTGCCGCCTTGGCTTCCACCAGCCCGACCAGATGGTCGACAATGCCCTGGTCCTTCAGCCGGTGGGCCGGCAGGCCGCCCAGGTAAATCTGGTGGGTGTTCTTGCCGCCACCGGTCAGGCCGATATCGGTCATGGTGGCCTCCCCCGGCCCGTTCACCACACAGCCGATAACAGAGACGGTCAAGGGCGTGGTGATGTGGGACAGCCGTTCCTCCAGCACCTCCACCGTCTTGATCACGTCGAACTGCTGGCGCGCACAGGACGGGCAGGAAATGACGGTGACGCCCCGGCGGCGCAGCCCCAGGCTTTTCAGCATCTCGTACCCGACCTTCACCTCCTCCACCGGATCGGCGGAGAGCGAGACGCGGATCGTGTCGCCGATACCGGACCAGAGCAGCATGCCAAGCCCGATGGCGCTTTTCACCGTGCCGGCGCGCAGCCCCCCGGCCTCCGTGATGCCGATATGCAGCGGGTAATCGCAGGCATCGGCCAGCCCCTGATAGGCTGCCACGGCCATGAAAACATCGGATGCCTTCACGGAGATTTTGAATTCGCGGAAATCATGGTCTTCCAGGATTTTCGCGTGGGTCAGCGCACTTTCCACCAGCGCGTCGGGGCAGGGCTCCCCATAGCGTTCCAGCAATTCACGCTCCAGGCTGCCGGCATTCACGCCGATACGCATGGAACAGCCATGGTCCTTGGCCGCCTGCACCACCTCGCGCACCCGCTCATGGCTGCCGATATTGCCGGGATTGATGCGCAGGCAGGCGGCCCCCGCCTGTGCCGCCTCGATGGCGCGGCGGTAATGGAAATGGATATCGGCCACAATGGGCACGCGGGCAGCGGCCACGATCTCCTTCAAGGCCGCCGTGCTTTCCTCATCGGGACAGGAGACGCGGACGATATCGGCGCCCGCTTCCTCCGCCCGGCGGATCTGCTCGATCGTGGCCTTGGCGTCGCCAGTGACCGTGTTGGTCATGGTTTGCACGGTGATGGGCGCGTCGCCACCCACCGGCACCGCGCCCACATGGATCAGGCGGGACTTGCGGCGCAGAATCTGACGCCAGGGGCGGTGGTGGCTGTGATCGGCGGTCATGGCGATGGGCGTCCGGGCCGTGGCTTCAGAAAGGGAACGTTGCTGCTGAAAATCGGCCATCGACCGGGCAAAAACAAGGGGTGACACCGGTATGGCCGGCCCGCCCCTGTACCATTGCCCCCTTTGTGCCCCTTTGTGCCGCCGTGTTCAGCGGCCCGTCAGCGCATCCGGCGTCAGGGGTACGCCGCGCATCACCTGTGATTTGGCCCCCAACGGGGCCACGTCGCGCCCGTCCAGCGTCACCAGCAGACCGCCGGCATTGCCGGTATTCAACAGCAGGCCCGGCACATCCGGGGCGCGGAACAGGTCACCCCGGCGCAGCACGCGCGACGCCCACAGCGTGCCCTTGCCGTCCTTCACTTCGATCCAGCTATCTTCCAGCGCACGGATGGTGACGCGCACATTACCCTCCGCCACGCCATAGACGCGCCCGCTGGGCGGAACATCGGTGACGATGGCGGGCTTGGGTGGCGCGGTGCCGGCGGGGGCGGCATCAACGGTCACCATCGGTTCCGATTCCGGGGTCGCCGGTTCCGCCGCCGGGGCGGGCGGGGCGGATTGGCCCAGATCGGGCAGTTGCGGCACCTCGCTATCCTCCTCCCCGCCGGCCAGGGCCGGGACAGGGCTGGTATCCGTGGCTGGCATGCCGGCATCGGCGATCGCCCCGGCGGTACTGGAAGGCGGCAGGGGCGCCCCGCCGGGAATGGAACTGCTGGCCCCGATTTCAGGGGCCGTGGGGCCGCTGTCGCCCACCAGCGCTTCCACCTGACCGGGGTCCAGCATGGTGGTGGTGGGTTCCGGCGGCGGCGGGGTGGGCAGTTGCTCGCCAAAAATCAGGCTGGACAGGCGCTCCGGCAGTTCGGGCACGAAATCCCCAACCGACCGGTCGGATGCCGACAGGGCGTACCACCCGCCATAGACCAGCACGCCCAACAAGGCTGCGATCAGCAGCACAGCCCCGCCGGGCACCCGGCTTTCATTCACCGGCTCGGGGAAATAAAGCTCCTGCTCCTGCCCGGCTCCCGCTGTTTCCTGCTTGAATCGCAGCAGGATGGTGCCTGGGTCCAGCCCCACCGTCTGGGCATAGGTGCGCAGAAAGCCGACCGTATAGGCCTGTCCGGGCAGGTCGCCCCAGCGGCCTTCCTCAATCGCTTCCAGGTAATTCAGCCGGATGCGCAGGCCGGCGGCCAGATCCGGCAAACCATAGCCCAGCGCCTCCCGCTGAAGGCGCAGCCATTCGCCGACATGGCGGGGGCCGCTGGCCGGGGTTGTTTCCGCCGCCGCAATCCCGTTGCCGTCGCGCATATCCTGTGCTCGCCCCTGATAATCCGCCATGGATCCCCTGCCGGTTAGGCCCCAAGCCTTAATCGTCCCCACTGTCTTAACAACCCCACTCCCCCTGTGCAACATGGGCGCCAGGGAGAAAGGGCCCAAGGGGAAAAGAGCCAACGGGAAAAGAGCCGAGGGGAAAAGAGCCGAGGGGAAAAGAGGTTGTGACAAGGATGGGCTTAACCTGACTGTCACTTCGCTGGTGCGGGGCCGCGATGGAATGACGCAGCCGGTGGTTTTGCCGGCAAAGCAACGGGGTCGTGCGGCATCAGCCTATGGCGGGCAATGCCGATCGTGATTAAGGTGGCGTCAGCCGGGACATTGGGATGCCGAAGGCAGGTGCCACCCCGTCACGGCTGATCGACCGCAGGTGCGGCGGGGCAACATGGAACGGCAAAGCCGTCCCCCCGTATGGCCGGATCGCTTGCGGTTACCGTTCCGCTGGGTTTCACGCGATGTATGTGATCTATATGGGCCTTGGCCTTCTTGTCGGTCTGCCTTTCGCCGGCGTTTTCTATTACGCCATCTGGATGCTGCTGACGGGCGATCCGGGTGGATCGGATGGTCCATTCTGATGCACAGCGGATGCCGGCTTGCCTTCCTGTTCAGCCTCTGCGGCCTGATGCTGGCATATCCCCTGCCAGCGCGGGCGGCACCCGATGCGGCGGCATCCGGCCCTTTGCGCGCACCCGGCGTTTCCGCCGATGACGCGCGGCGCATCGTCGATATCAACACCCCGCCCTGGGATGCGGTGGCGCGGGTGCAGACCAATATCGGCGGGCGCTGTACCGGTACGCTGGTGGCGCCGCGCCTGGTGCTGACCGCCGCCCATTGCCTTTACAATCACCGCACCCGCCAACTGCTGCAGCCCGTGTCGCTGCATGTTCTGTTCGGGTATGAGCGGGGGGAATATCGTACCCATCTGGCGGTGGAACAGCTGCGCGTCGGCACCGGCTATGATGGGACCAGCCCAGGCCTCAGCCTGGGCCGCGACTGGGCTTTGCTGCGGCTTTCCGGTGATGCGGGGGTGACGCCGCTGGTCTGGGTGGGCGTACCCCCGGCTGCCGGCGGAAACGTCGCCGTCGCCGGTTTCAGCCAGGATCGCGCGCACATGTTGATGGTGGATCGCGACTGCGCCCTGGGGCAGGTGCGTCCGACGGATGCAGGGCATCTGCTGATCCATGGCTGTTCGGCCAGCCGGGGCACCAGCGGCGGACCGGTGCTGGTGCGCGACGGGACAGGATGGCGTATCGCCGGCATCAATGTTGCCGCCGGGTCTGCGGGCAATATCGGGCTGTGGCATGCCGACATCGCTGCCGCCATCCGGCAGATGGCGCCCTGACCCGATCTCTACCCATCCGGGGTAGTCTGCAAAAGACAGGTTTGTCCCCGTCCGATCACAGGGGCCAGACGTTTGTTTGTGGCAGGGTTGCGGTTCGTAACCCGTCGCGTGCCCGACAGGGCAGCGCCCACAGGATATAGGGAAAAGCAGATGCGTCGTTCCATCGCCGCCGCGCTCGCGGCGCTCCTCGCTGCGGGCAGTGCCTTGCCGGCGCTTGCCCAGAGCACCACAGCCCCGGTCGAAACCGCCCAGGCGACCGGCAGTGCCGCCGGCGCCGGTGCCGCCGGTGCCGCCAGCGGCACGCTGACCACCGCCGCCATTGTTGGTGCGGTGGCCGCTGCCGGCATCATCGCTGTCGCCGCATCAGGCGGCAATGATGACGAACCGTCGGGCAGCACCCCGCCCGCCACATCCACCGCCACCAGCACGGCCACCAGCACGGCCCGCTGATCCCGTTGATCCAAGGCGGTGCCGGCCCCTTCCGGTTCCGCCTTGTGCAAAAGGCCCGGCCCCCGCGAAGATGCGGGGTCGGGCCTTTTGCATTCCGCATGGCTTTGCCGCTATAGTCGATGCCGATGGCCGCCCCTATGGCGGTCGCCCCCAACCAGGGTTTTCCTGCACGATGAGCGACCTGCTGTCTGGCGACGATATCGACCGTTCCTCCGTATTGTCGGTGCCGGTACAGGTATCGGTGCGCCTTGGCCGGCGGCGCCTGCGCATCAGCCAGCTTTTGCGCATGGGGCCGGGTGATGTTGTGGATCTGGAACGCGTGGTGGGCGATCCGGTCGATGTTTTTGTGAATGACCGGATGGTGGCGCGGGGCGAACTGGTGGTGGTGGATGGCCGGCTGGGGCTGACCATTGTGGAATTGATGCCGCAGGCCACGCGTGGCCGTGAACCGCTGGGGCCAGGGCCGGGTGAGTGATACCGGCGAAAGCGCAGGCCAAAGTTTTTCATATTAGATCGCGCGCAAATTAATAGCTCGCACATTTCTCACATAGCTTGTGTGCGATCTAATTAATAGTGCACGATGTAATTGAGCGTTATCTATCTCTCCGTCAGCCGGCGCAACCAACGCCGCCACTTCAGGGATAGAGGGAGATTTCCCATGAACACGCTCCGTTCCACCGTCGCCGCCATCGCCCTTTCCGCCTCCGCCCTGCTGGGCAGTGCCCTGCCGGCCGCCGCCGCCGAGCCGGTGCTGGAAGCCGGCACCCAGGCCTTTGTGAATGCGGTTGCCGCATCCGGGGGCAAGCCGATTTACACCCTGTCTTACGCGGAAGCGCGCAATGTGCTGGCCGGTGCCCAGGCGCAGAAACTGGCCAGCGCTGCCACCACGGTGCAGGATACCAGCTTCCCCGCCGGCCCCACGGGCAAGGTGAATGTGCGCATCGTGCGGCCCGCCGGGGCCAAGGGCGACCTGCCGGTGGTGATGTATTTCCATGGCGGCGGCTGGGTGATGGGCGACCGCAACACCCATGACCATCTGATCCGCGAATTGTCCGCCGCCGCCAATGCCGCCGTGGTCTTTGTGGATTACGACCGGGCACCGGAACTGAAATTTCCCGCCATCAATGAACAGGCCTATGCCGCCGTGGACTATGTGGTGAAGCATGCCAAGGCCCTGGGGCTGGATGGCAGCCGGCTGGCGGTGGCAGGCGACAGTGCCGGCGGTAACATGGCCGCTTCCATCACCCTGCTGGCCAAGGAACGCAAGGGGCCGAAGATCAGCCACCAGCTGCTGTTCTATCCGGTGACGGATGATGTGTCGGCCAACAATTCCTACCAGACGTTCGGCGAAGGTCCGTGGTTGACGGAAAAGGCCATGCATTACTTCCTGGATGCCACATTCCCCGCCGATACGCGCAACAGCCCCATCGCCTTCCCCCTGAAGGCGGATGTGGAACAGTTGCGCGGCCTGCCCCCGGCAACCATCCTGGTGGCGGAAAACGACCTGCTGCGGGAAGAAGGGGAAGCTTACGGTCGCAAGCTGACCCAGGCCGGGGTGTCGGTGATGAGCACCCGGTACAATGGCACCATCCATGATTTCGTGATGCTGAACGGTTTGGCCGATACCCCCGCCGCCAAGGCTGCGATCGCCCAGGGTGCCGCATCCCTGAAGGCCGCTTTCGCCGCCAAGTGAACAGACAGATACCGGCATGAAGAAGGGGCGGGTGGCGACACCTGCCCTTTTTTTTCATAGTGCAACCCTGGCGGGACCCAAAAAAAAGCCCGCACCTGAAACCAGGTGCGGGCTATTGAAGTCTTGGCAGTTGGATCCTGCAAAATAATGACAGGACGAAGGAATGAATGCGCCTGTTTTTGGGGTTGGTCAATAGTAAAAATAAAAATTAGGAAGAAAATATTCAACGAATATTTGAAAAAAGACAGCAGAAATACTTTACCGAAACTTCTCTCGGTACTTAAATAACATGAATGGATTTTGGGCGTGACAGGGCACAGCGCGGCTACAGGCGGCGCGGAATGCCGGATCAAGGGGTCGGTGGGCCGGTGGGCCAGGGTGTCGTAAGGCCGCTGTTGCTGGGCGGCGGGGCACCGCCGATGGTCAGGGCAATGATGCGGCGGCGAAGCGGGCAACTGGTGCCTGGCTGCGCCGGCAGGCCGTCATTGCCGATATCATCGCTGAACGGGGTGGGGGTCGGGGCCTCCGTGGCGGCGCAGAGCGTGGCCACGGGCAGCGCGGTATCGTCATCTTCCGTCGGTGCGGGCTGATCAATCGCCGTGGCCACCTGCTGTATCACCGGCGCAGGCGTCGCCTCCCCGCTGTTGGTGGGCGCCAGCAGCAGGATGGACAGGCTCAGCAGCAGGATCAGCAGCCGGTTCGGGGACATGGGCGACGACAACAGCTCTCGGGCGAAGGGGCAGGGATATGCCCCTTGAAGATCATGACCATGGAATCCGGTCAACGTCCAGCGACCGAACCATCCTGCAAGTATATGAGCATGGCATTCATCCCTGCCAAGCGCGATCGGCCCGTCATGTCCATCGGCACCGGTGGTGAAAATGGCGATGATGTGGCGTTCGTCCGACTATGTGGTTGATCCGACCAATCATCCATTGGCCCCATCGCCACCGAAATGGCGGATTTCCGCCAACTCTCCCAACCGCGACCTTTTGGCATGGGCGCTGCAATCCCCCACCCCCAAGATCGGGCACCGCCGGGGAGTGGTGGCCTGGGTGGGATAAGGGACCAAGGGGGATCGGATGGACAAGATCACAGCCATCATGCCGGTTGTGGGCACCGGGGGTGGTGCTGGCCGCATGGCTGGGCGTCTGGCGCAGGGGTTGCGCCGGGCGCGCCGGCCCTTGGGCGTGCTGGGCATCCTGGTGCTGGGCATTGGCGGCTTCACCGCCCAGGTGGCGCTGAAGCCGGAGGTGACGCGCGAAGCCCCGGCGGAGCGTGTCTGGTCGGTGGAGGCAGTGGGGGCCGCGCGTGGCGATTACCGCCCGGAAATGATTGTGATGGGCACGCTGGTGGCCGGGCGCTCGGCGGAACTGCGCCCCCTGGTGGCCGGCACCATCACCTGGGTTTCCCAGGCATTGCGCGATGGCGGCACGGTGAAGGCCGGTGAGGCGCTGCTGCGGATCGAGGCGCTGGATTACCAGCTGGCCCTGGACCAGAGCCGGGCCGAACTGGCCGAAGCCAGGGCCCGGCTGGATGAGCTGCGCGCCAATGCCAAGGCCGAACAGGCCCGCGCCGAACTGGCCCGTCAGCAGATCACCCTGAAGGAACGCGACCTGGAACGCCACCAGTCGCTTTATGACAAGGGCACCATCGCCATTGCCCGGCTGGAACAGGCCCAGATGGCCCTGGCGCAGGAACGCCAGACCGCCACGGCCATGGAAAACGGCTATCTGGCCGGGGTGGCGCGGGTGCGCCAGCAGGAAGCCATCATTGACCGTTTGCAGGCGCAATTGACCCGCGCGGAAACCGATCTGGCCCGCACCGAACTGACCGCCCCGTTCGATGGCTATGTCGGCCAGGTGGTGGCAGAGGTGGGGATGCGGGTTTCCGCCGGCGACCGGGTGGCCCTGCTGTCCGGTGCCGAGGGGTTGGAAGCGCGCGTCGCCCTGTCGACGGAGGCTTATGGCCGGCTGGTGGCCAGTGGCGACGGCGTGGTGGGCCGCCCGGCACAGATCAGCTGGCGGCTGGGCGCTGAACGCCTGTCCTATGCCGGGCGGGTGGAACGGGTGATCGACCGGATCGATATCGGCACCGGCGGCGTGGCGATTTTCGTGCGGCTGGATGGCGGCGGTACGGACCAGCCGCTGCGCCCCGGCGCCTTTGTGGAGGTGAGCCTGCCCGACCGGGCCTATGCCGGCGTCTATCGCCTGCCGGCCACCGCCCTGCATGGCGATGACACGGTTTATCATGTGGATGGTCAGGGAAGGCTGGCCGCCGCCAAGGTGCAGGTGGTGGCCCGCACGGTGGATAGCGTGATTGTCGGCGCTGGCCTGACCGAAGGGCAGAACATCATCACCACCCGCTTCCAGGAAATCGGGCCGGGGCTGAAGGTGACGACAAAGCTTGCCGCCGCCCCGGTGCAAAGCCCCGATGCCTTGCCCACCCAGCAGGCCGAAACCCCGGTGCAGGGGGGACAGCCATGAACGGCATGATCCGTACCTTCATCCGCCACAAGGTGGCGGCCAATATCCTGATGATCCTGATGCTGATCGCCGGCCTGTGGGCGCTGGCCCGGCTGGAACGGCAGGTGGAGCCCGATTTCGAAGTGCCGGCGATCAATGTCGCCGTCGTCTGGCCCGGTGCATCCGCCGACGATGTGGATCGCAACATTGTGGAGGCGATGGAACGGGAAACACGCTTCCTGGACGGGGTGGATAACGTCACCGGTCGGTCGCGTGAGGGGGTGGGCGAGCTGTTCGTGAATTACAAGAACGGCACCGACATGTCCAAGGCCCTGGCAGAGGTGGAAAGCGCCATCGGCAATATCACCACCCTGCCGCAGGGGGCCGAGCGCCCCATCATCAACCGCCTGACCATCTATGATGAGATCATGGAGGTGATGATCGCCGGTCCCCTGCCGGAACCGGCCATGCGGGCGCTGGCCAAGCAGATGCGCAACCGCATGATGGGGCTGGGTGTCGATCAGGTCTATATGAGCGGCATGCGCGATGCCGAAATCTGGGTGGAAATCCCGGCGCATGAGCTGGAACGGCTGGATACCAGCATCGGCACCATCGCCCAGCGGCTGGGTGATGCCTCCACCGATGTGCCATCGGGCACCATTAATGGCGCGGTGGAAAAGCAGATGCGCGCCCTGGGCCAGCAGCAGGACGCCGCCGGCGTGGCGGGCCTGACCCTGCGGGTGGATGAACAGGGCCGCCGCGTTACCCTGGGCGATGTCGCCACTGTGCGCGAAACCTATGAAGATAATTCCGTTTCCGGCCGGCATGGCGGCCAGATGGCCATCCGGCTTTCCCTGCAGAAGGCCAAGAATGGCGACCTGATCGACATCACGGAAAAGGTGGATGCCTATCTGGCAGAGTTGCGCCCCACCCTGCCGCCCGGCGTCACGGTGCAGAGCTTTGACCGCAATTCCGATGCGCTGGAACAGCGGGTGGGGATGCTGGTGGATAATGCGCTGGGCGGCATGATCCTGGTGGTGGCGGTGCTGGCCGTGTTCCTGCGCCCCTGGGTCACCGGCTGGATCGTGGTGGATATCCTGGTCAGTTTCGCCGTCACGTTTGCCATCATGATGGCGCTGGGCCAGAGCATCAATATGATGAGCCTGTTCGCCCTGATCATGATGACCGGCATCATCTGCGATGACGCCATCGTGGTGGCCGAACATGGCCAGACCCTGCATGAACGCGGCATTGAACCGGAAAAGGCGGTGGAACGGGCGGCCAAGCGCATGTTCTGGCCCATCACGGCCGCCGCCATCACCACCATCGCCGCCTTTGCCCCCATGCTGTTGATGCGCGGCACCACGGGCGATTATGTGAAGCCGCTGCCGATGATCTCCATCGCGGTGATTCTGGCCAGCCTGATCGGCTGTTTCCTGATCCTGCCCTCCCACATCAAGCACGCGCTGGAAAAGGATAGCGGCCCGCCGTCACGCCTGCGGGTCTGGTTCGAGGCGCGCTTCGCCGCCTTCCGCGATGGCCCCTTCACCCGCGCCATCGCCTGGGCCACCCATAACCGCTATGCCACGGTGGCAGCGGCCCTGGCGGCGATGCTGCTGGCGGTGGGGTTGCAGATGGGCGGCCATGTGCCCTTCGTCTTCTCCCCCACGCCGGAGGGGCATCAGGCCCAGTTGAACGTGCTGTTCACCCCCGGCACCCCGCGTGAAACCGTGGCCCGCCAGCTGGACGAGGCGGAGGCGGCGCTTGCCCGGGTGGAAGCCGCCTATGGCCTGCCCAAGGGGGCGCTGGTGCGCATGACCTTCGGCCAGCTGGGAGTCACCACCGGCGACACGCTGCCCGAACAGGTGGGTGATTATGTCGGCTCCATGCGGGTGGAATTCAGCGAGGCTGATAACCGCCAACAGCGCCTGCCCGAGATCATGAAGAAATGGGAAGCAGAGACCAAACTGCTGCCCGGTATCGACCAGATCCTGTTCACCGCCGAACAGGATGGGTTTGGCGGCAGCAATATTGGCTGGCGGCTGGTGCATGATGATCCCTATGTGCTGAAGGCGGCATCGCAGGAATTGCAGCGCATCATGCTGACCTATGGCGGGGTCAGCGGGGCGCGGGACAACCTGCCCGCCGGCAAGCCCGAACTGGTGGTGCGCGTCACCCCGCGCGGGGAAGCGCTGGGCTTCACCACCCTGTCGGTGGGCCGCCAGCTGCGTGATGCGCTGGATGGCGCCATCGCCCGCCGATTTGCCCATGGGGATGAGGAAGTGACCATCCGGGTGCGGCTGGCCGAGGCCGACCAGACCGAGCAGCGGCTGGCCGGGTTGAAGCTGAAGGCGCCGGGCGGCCAGCTGGTGCCGCTGGCCGATGTGGTGGAACTGCATGAGCGGCCGGGCCTGTCCCGCATCCTGCGGGCGGAGGGCCAGCGCGTGGTCTATACCTTCGCCGAGGTGGACCCCCACAAGGGCAATCCGGGCGAAATCCGCACGGCGATCGAAAAGGAGCACCTGCCCGCCATCATGGAAAAATACGGCGTGCGCCGGAACATGAGCGACGGGTCGCGCCAGGAAGCCGAATTCTGGGCTGATTTCCAGCTGGGCATCTGGGTGGCGCTGGTGGCCATATATCTGGTGCTGGCCTGGATCATGGGCGGGTTTGGCCGGCCCGCAGCGGTGATGGCGATCATCCCCTTCTCGGTTGCCGGGGCCATTGCCGGGCACTGGCTGATGGGGGCCGACATGACGATGTGGAGCTATATTTCCATCATGGGCATGGCCGGCATTCTGGTGAATGACAGTATCCAGGTGGTCACCAGCATCGATGACCGCATCAATGCGGGGGAGGAGCTGGAAAGTGCGGTGGTGCATGGGGCGGCGGAACGGCTGCGCCAGGTGATGCTCACCTCACTGACCACCATCTTCGGCCTGCTGCCGCTGATGCTGGAAACCCAGACCCAGGCGGCCTTCCTGGTGCCGATGGCCATCACCTTCGTCTTCGGGATCGGCACGGCCACCGTGCTGGTGCTGATGCTGATGCCGGCCCTGCTGCTGACCATCCATGATGCGGGGCGTGGCATGGCCCGGCTGCGCGGCTGGGTGCGGGCCGGCTGGGGCTGGGTGCTGCGGGCCCCCGGTCACGGATAAGGACCGGTACAGGGAAAGGCCCCCCGGCTGTCATGGCCGGGGGGCCTTTTGTCATCTGGCGGGGCCGCGGCCGATGCTATAGCAGCGGGGAGTTGATCATTCTCTGGCCCCTTGGTTCCGCCCATGCCCTATGACCGTATTGATGATGAAAGCATTGCCGCCCTGATTGTGGAATTCTATGGGGAGGCTCGGCGTGACCCGGTATTGGGGCCGATCTTCCTGCGCATGGTGGGCGAAGAGGATGCCGCCTGGGCCACCCATCTGCGCAAGGTGCATGATTTCTGGTCCTCGGTCATGCTGGCCACCGCGCGCTATGATGGTCGCCCGATGCAGGCCCATGCCATGATCGACGGGTTGGGGCCAACCCATTTCGCCCGCTGGCTGGTGCTGTTCGGCATGGTGGCCGACCGGCTGTTCACCCCCGATGCCGCCGCCGCCTTCCGCGCCAAGGCCGACAAGATGGCGACGGCACTGCAGAACGGGATCGCCCTTGCGCGGGGCTAGGCGGGTGATTATGTGTGGTTTGTGTTTTCGCGCAGGTTGATCAGTTTATTGCCCACCCAAGGCCCCAACCTTTGACCCGACCCAATCCGCCCGCCTCCAGTCCGTTGATCGCGCAAATCGCGCGATTGCTGCGGCATGGGCCGGAACGGGCCAAGGCGGCGATGCTGCTGTTGCTGCTGGCCCTGGCCGGTGGTCTGGGGTTGGCCGGATTGCCGGGGGCAGATGGCGAACGCGCGGGCACCAGCGCCAGCAGCAACAGCGCCACCCGTGCGGGTACGACGCCCCATGCCCTGCTGGCCGCCGCCAGCACTGCCGAACTGCCGGCATTGCCGCCCGCCCCTTCCGGGGGTGGCCATGTTCTGCCCATCCAGGCCCCCGCCCTGCCGCTGCCCAGCCTTGCCTTTGTGCTGCTGCTGGCCACCGGTCTGCTTTGGGTGGCGCGTTCCATCCGTACCGGCCCGCGCCAGCCGACCGGGCCGCCCCTGGTCCTTTCCCGCTGAACCAGCTTCACCGCACCCGGTTGCCGGGTGTCTTTGTGATCGGGCGGCCTTACACCGGCCTTGCCACCCCGCGCCCAATCGTGCGCGCCGCCGGGGCCGCCCCTTATTCGGGAAAGTGTCCATCATGAAGAAGTCGCTTTTCATCTATGCCGGTGCCATCGCCGCAGCCCTGGGCCTGATGAGCGTCAGCCGCCCTTGGGGTGGCTTTCTGTTGCTGGCCACGCTGATCGCCTGGTTCCTGCATGGCGTTTTTGCCAGCACCGGCGACCAGCAGCGCCTGTAACCGGCGGCAGCGTCCATCTCCTTTGACAGGCCGGCGGTTGCCCCCCGCAACCGCTGGTTCGTTTTTGCCCTTCTTGACGTAGCTCCCCGCCTGCCCACATAGCAGGGACCGTTTCCGTTCAGTCAGGCAGCACCCAAGCGATGAGCCAATCCAACCCCCATGATCCGATCCAGTGGCACGGCACCACCATTCTTTCCGTCCGCAAGGGCGGTACGGTGGTGATTGCCGGCGATGGCCAGGTTTCCATGGGCCAGACCGTGATGAAGTCCAACGCCCGCAAGGTGCGCCGGCTGGCCGGCGGATCGGTGATGGCCGGTTTCGCCGGTGCCACCGCCGATGCCTTTGCCCTGTTCGAACGGCTGGAAGCCAAGCTGGAACAGCATCCGGGCCAGTTGACCCGTGCTGCGGTGGAAATGGCCAAGGATTGGCGCACCGACCGTTACCTGCGCCGGCTGGAAGCCCTGATGGCCGTGGCGGACAAGGATGTCTCCCTGATCATCACCGGCAATGGCGATGTGCTGGAGCCGGAGGATGGCATTATCGGCATCGGTTCCGGCGGTTCCTATGCGCTGGCCGCCGCCCGCGCCCTGATTGATATCGAAGGGCTGGACGCGGAAACCATCGCCAGGCGGGCCATGAAGGTGGCCGGCGATATCTGCGTCTATACCAACCATTCCGTCACGCTGGAGAAGATGTGACATGACCACGACGACCGCCTTCTCCCCGCGTGAGATCGTTTCGGAACTGGACCGCTATATTGTCGGCCAGAATGAGGCCAAGCGCGCGGTCGCCATCGCGCTGCGCAACCGCTGGCGCCGCCAGCAGCTGGATGCCGGATTGAAGGATGAGGTTCTGCCCAAGAACATCCTGATGATCGGCCCCACCGGTGTCGGCAAGACGGAAATTGCCCGGCGTCTGGCCAAGCTGGCCAATGCACCGTTCCTGAAGGTGGAAGCCACCAAATTCACCGAGGTCGGCTATGTCGGCCGCGATGTGGAACAGATCGTCCGCGATCTGGTGGAGGTCGCCATCGGTCTGTCGCGCACCCGCCTGCGCAAGGAAGTGGCGGCCAAGGCCGAATTGTCGGCGGAAGAACGGGTGCTGGATGCGCTGGTGGGCAATGGCGCTTCGCCCGACACCCGCGCCAAGTTCCGCAAGATGCTGCGCGAGGGCAGCCTGAACGACAAGGAGATCGAGATCCAGGTGGCCGACAATGCCGTGCCCGGCATGCCAACCCTGGATATTCCCGGCATGCCGGGTGCCCAGATGGGCATGGTCAATCTGGGCGATATTTTCGGCAAGGCGTTCGGCGGCGGTCGCACCAAGACCCGCAAGATGAGCGTATCGGAAAGCTATGATCTGCTGATGGCGGAGGAGAGCGACAAGCTGCTGGATAATGAGAAGGTGACGGCTGACGCCATCCATGCGGTGGAACAGAACGGCATCGTCTTCCTGGACGAGGTGGACAAGATCTGCGCCCGCAGCGAGTCGCGCGGCGGCGATGTCTCCCGCGAGGGCGTGCAGCGTGACCTGTTGCCGCTGATCGAGGGCACGACCGTGGCCACCAAACATGGCCCGGTGAAGACCGATCACGTATTGTTCATCGCGTCCGGCGCCTTCCACATCGCCAAGCCCAGCGACCTGCTGCCGGAATTGCAGGGCCGCCTGCCCATCCGGGTTAACCTTCAGCCGCTGACCCAGGCCGATTTCCGCCGCATCCTGACGGAGCCGGAAGCCAGCCTGATCAAGCAATATGTCGCGCTGATGAAAACCGAAGAGGTGGATCTCGTCTTCGCTGATGAGGCCATCGACGAGCTGGCCCGGCTGGCGGCGGAGATCAACCGCACGGTGGAGAATATCGGCGCCCGCCGGCTGCATACGGTGCTGGAACGGCTGCTGGAGGAGATCAGCTTCTCCGCCACCGAAAAGGGCGGCCAGACCATCCATATCGATGCCGCCTATGTACGTGAACAACTGGACGGGCTGGCGCAGAATACCGACCTGTCAAAGTTCATTCTGTAAGCGGGTTTGGCTGCCGGTAACGGCGTGTAACCACGCTTGGGTGCCGGCAGCACCCCTTTTATCCTGGGGGCCATCAGCGATGGAGCCCCGATGATGATGCTTTCCCGCCGCCACGTCCTGGCCGGTGCCGCCGCCGCCCTGGTGCAGCTGCCCGTCGCCTCTGTTTTCGGTGCCGCCCCCGATTCGCCCGACCTGCCGGGCGTCACCGCCCTGATCCAGACGGCCATCCACCGCCATGGGCTGGATGGGGTGGCAGCCGTGGCGCTGCATCGCGGGCAGGCGCTTTACCGTGGCTATTTCGGGAATATCGGCCCCGCCACGCCGGTGCCGGTGGCATCGGCCAGCAAATGGGTGGCGGGGCTGCTGGTGATGTCCTTGGTGGCCGAAGGCAGGCTGCGGCTGGACATGACCCTGGGAGAGGCCGGGGTTGCCCCGAAAGGTTCCCCCCGTGCGGCCATCACGCTCGCCCAGTTGATGAGCCACACTGCCGCCCTGCCCACGCCCCGCCCCCGGCAACAGGACCGGCTTTATGCCACGCCCGCCGATGCCGCCCGCGCCGTGCCGGGCCTGGACCTGTCCGGCACACCGGGGACGGTCTTCGCCTATGGTGGCCTGTCCATGCAGGTGGCGGGCTTTCTGGCGGAACAGGCTGGTGGGGCGGATTGGAACAGCCTGTTCCGGCGCCGTATCGCCGACCCGCTGCGCCTGTCACCCGCCTGCCGCTGGGGCGATAAATGGGGCATCGCCGGCGGGCTGGTCGCCACGCCGGATGATTATGAACGCATCCTGGCGATGATCGCGGCCAAGGGGCAGGCCCCGGACGGGCGGCGCATCCTGCCGGAAAGCGCCTTTGCCGCCATGGAACGCAACCTGTCCGCCGGCACCAGACGCCTTAGCCTGCCCGATGCGGCGGAAGCGCTGGCCGGTTACGGGGTGGGGTTGTGGTGCGAGACGGCGCAGGCCGATGGTTCCTGCCCCGTCATTTCCAGCCCCGGTGCCTTTGGCACCTATCCCCGCATCGACCGCCCGCGTGAACTGGCCATCCTGTTGGTGGTGAACGACCGGCTGCCGCGTGTGGTGGGCGACTGGCGCGGGGTGATTGCGGCACTGACGGCGGCGGCGGATCGGCACGGTTAAGCAGAGAAGGGGTGCAGGCAGCATCCCCGTTGGGAAGCACGTTGATGTCGCGCCTTTCCAGCGGGGAACAGTCACTCTCCAACATCTGCGGTCAAATTCTGGCCTTCACTGCCGGGACGGCCTCTCCGTCAGACGCCAAGCGAAAGCGAGCCGGATGGTCCGACGATTTCGCAAGGGCTATACTCGGCCAAATGCGATAATACCAATCCGCCTTGATCGTGATCGATCAAGGCGGATTTCATGTTCCCTCATTCGCCGGGCGGGCGCAGCCGCGTCCTTGGCTTGCGCACCACGTGGCTTGATATAACCGTGGGGCAGCCGGGCCCGCCCGCCCCATCCGGTACCAGCAGGTTTCAGCAGATGAGCCAGAATTCCGCCCCCACCGACATGCAGCAGGATATCGCTGCCAACCTGGCCGCCATCCGTAGCGCCATTGCCACCCAGGCGGAAAGCGTGGGCCGCCCGGCTGATGCCGTCACCCTGGTCGCCGTCTCCAAGGTGCAGCCGCTGGAAAAACTGGAAGCGGCCCTGGAAGCCGGCCAGCGTGTGTTCGGCGAAAACCGGGTGCAGGAGGCCAAGGCCAAGTTCCCCGACTTGCGGGAACGCTATACGGATATCGAACTGCACCTGATCGGCCCCTTGCAGACCAACAAGGTGAAGGAAGCCGTCGCGCTGTTCGACGTGATCCAGACCCTGGACCGGCCCAAGCTGGCAGCGGCCCTGGCCGAGGAAGGCCGCCGCCAGGGCCACCTGCCCCGCCTGTTCGTGGAGGTGAATACGGGAGAGGAGCCGCAGAAGGCCGGCGTTACCCCGGCAGAACTGCCGGCCTTCCTGGCCGAATGCCGCGACCGGCACGGGCTGTCCATTGCCGGCCTGATGTGCATTCCGCCGGTGGATGAGGAGGCGTCGCTGCATTTCGCTCTGCTGGCGGAACTGGCGCGGCGCAACAACATCCCCGACATCTCCATGGGGATGAGCGGCGATTACGAGTTGGCGACCCGGCTGGGCGCCACCCATGTCCGCGTCGGTACCGCCATTTTTGGCGAACGGGTGAAGCATCACCCCGAATCCGAAGAGATTCATGGCTGAAGGGGCGCTGCCCGATTTTCGTCGGCTGGATTATCTGGCCCAGGGCAGCGACGACCAGCGCCGCGCCCACGCGCTGCTGATCCGCCATGATCTGCTACACCGGCTGACTCCGCTGGATGTGGGTCTGGCGGGCACCGTGCCGCTGGATATCCAGGTGCCTGGGTCCGACCTGGATCTGTTGGTGGAAGCACCCGACCCTGCCGCCCTGATCCCGCGGCTGGACGGGTTGTTCGGCCAGATGCCGGATTACCGCCGCAGGCTTTCCCCGTTCCCCGACGGTCCCGCCCTGGTGGCGGGTTTCACGCTGGAATCCTGGCCGGTGGAGATATTCGCCCAGGCCCTGCCGGTGGAACGCCAGATGGCCTGGCGTCACATGCTGGTGGAGGCCCGCCTGCTGGCGCTGTTCCCGGCGGCGAACACGGCGATCCGTGGGTTGAAGGCTGCCGGCATGAAGACCGAACCCGCCTTTGCCACCCTGTTCAGCCTGCCCGGAGACCCGTATCAGGCCCTGCTGGCGTTGGAAAATCACCCGACAGAATCACTTAAATTATTGAATTTACACAATACATAGAAAAATTTCCGATTTTCGTAACAGAACGCTTGCGTGGGGGGGCGGAGATCAGTATGTTCCGCGCCGCTCCAGTGCGGAGGGGTGGCCGAGTGGTTGAAGGCGCTCGCCTGGAAAGCGGGTATACGTCAAAAGCGTATCGTGAGTTCGAATCTCATCCCCTCCGCCATTTTCCCTTTAAATTTAAGATCATTGCTGCGACCGGCGTTCTGGTTGCGGGTTTTATTGTTTATGGCCGGGACGGTATTTTCGCACCCCTGAGGCGGGGTGCCGCATGAACCCCGATAGCCACTCACCGCCCTGGTGGCAGGGACCGCACGCTGCTATGGAACGTCGAAGCGTCCAGCAGATGACCGGGAAAGCATTTCATGAGCAGCGGGGCAGACGGGGCCGTCACCATTTTCGACCATATTGGCGGGCAAGCCGTGGTCGACCGGTTGGTCGATGCCTTTTATGATCTGATGGACACGCTGCCCGAAGCGCGCGAACTGCGCGCCATCCATGCTGCGGACCTGACGGAGACGCGGCGGGTGCTAAAGCTATATCTGGCGCAATGGATGGGGGGGCCCGGCGATTACTCGGCGGAACGCGGCCATCCGCGCCTGCGCGCCCGGCATATGGGCGTTCGGGTCAATCTGTCGGATCGGGATGCCTGGCTTTTATGCATGAAGCGGGCGCTGGACCAGACGGTGCCGGATGCCAATGCCCGGCTGACCATCCTGCGCGCCCTGGCCCCCCTGGCGGACTGGATGCGCAATGTGGAGGAATAGGCGGCCTTCATGCTGAAGACCGAAGGCGGCGGCGGTTGCCGCCGTCCCAATCTCCCTTGATCATGACCGATCAAGGGAGATTTTTTGTTCCCTCATGCGCCGGGCGCTGCCATCCGGCAGGTTGGTATCAGGTCATCCAACCCGGGAACAGGGCCCGCAGGCCTGCGGCGATGATTTCCACCGCCACGGCAGCCAGCAGCAGGCCGGTCAGGCGGTTCATGATGTTCAGGCCGGTCTGCCCCAGCTTATTGCCAATCGGCACGGCCAGACGCAGCGTTACCAGCAGGCCGATGCAAACCACCAGAATGCTGGCCACCAGAATGGCGAAATGTTCCCAGCCATGGCCGCGTTGCGCCTCGATGATGACAGCGGAGATGGAGCCGGGGCCGGCCAGCAGCGGCAGGCCCAGCGGCACCACGCCGATGGCACTGCGCTGGCCGGCCTCGTCAGCCTCCTGCTCCGTATGTTTCATGGCCGATACCGTGGCGTTCAGCAGGGAGAGCGCGATCAGCAGCAGCACGATGCCGCCACCCACACGGAAACTGGCCAGGCTGGTGCCCAGCACCGTCAGCA
>Ga0209373_10000158_pt1 | contig 146532 bp, 130 predicted proteins | sample Higcelweek5metaG_FD_187173 | JGI IMG/M metagenome (GOLD analysis project Ga0209373, IMG submission 187173) | Freshwater pond sediment microbial communities from the University of Edinburgh, under environmental carbon perturbations - High... | ecosystem: Environmental > Aquatic > Freshwater >... | reverse complement strand
CGAGCTCTTCTTTCGTTCCGTATTCATACATGAGCACATGATGAAAGTCACACATATTGCGAAACATTTTCTTTGTGTTATCTGAAGCATCTTCTGCAATGATAACTAACGCCGCTTTTCCAGCTTTGATTTTATTTTCTGTCATGAATTCTCCGCTTGCAATTGCATGCGCTTTCTCTGCGAGACCAAGTAACTGAAATACTTTATTATGCTCCACTCTCCTCATACTCCTTTATTAAACTGCCAATTACTTCTTCGGGGATTGTTGTCTTCAAAGAACGTTCCAGCCCTTTTCTTTTAATAGCCATGTCCAGGCACTCCTTTGATACGCATAAATAAGCGCCTCTCCCATTTTTTTTCCCTGTCTTATCCAAAATAATCTCGTCCTCTGCGGTTTTAATGACACGCATCATGTCCTTTTTACTCTTCATTTCACCACATCCGACACATTGCCTCATGGGGATTTTTTTGGCCATATTACAACCCCTTTCTATCCTGTTGATGACTAATAGTCTTAATTACTCTTCTTGTGTGACTTCTTCTTGCACATCTTCAAGTGCGTAATCATCTTCTTCATATTCGCCATCATAACCTTCTTCATAATAATCTTCCATTCTAAAGCCTGGCGCATCCTTCGCCTGTGTTTCACTCTTTATGTCAATTTTAAAGCCCGTCAGACGTGCTGCGAGCCTCGCATTTTGTCCTTCTTTACCTATCGCCAAGGATAACTGATAATCAGGAACAACCACCTTCGCTGTCTTTGCATCACCATCAGCAATAACAAAAACAACCTTTGCAGGTGAAAGAGCGTTTTCAATCAATATACCGGGATTTTCATTCCAGCTAATAATATCAATTTTTTCTCCTCTTAGTTCATCTACAACAGTATTTACACGAGAGCCGTTCATACCGACACATGCACCCACTGGATCAACATCTGCATTATGAGAAAAAACAGCAATCTTAGTTCTGCTCCCTGCTTCTCTTGCAATACTTTTTATTTCGACTGTTCCATCTCTTACTTCTGTCACTTCTGATTCAAATAATCTCTTGACAAGTTCTGGGTGTGTTCTACTCACCAGAATCTTTGGACCTTTTGTCGTGTCCTTAACTTCTAGAATATATACTTTGATTCGTTCTGTAGGCTTAAGAACTTCTGTTTTAACCTGTTCATTTTCTGAAAGCAGAGCGTCAACCTTGCCGAGATTAATGCTAATATTCTTACCCACATTTCTCTGTACGATACCTGTTACTACATCTTTTTCTTTTCCATAATACTTATTGTAAAGAACACTTCTCTCTTCTTCACGGATTTTCTGCAATATAACATTCTTTGCATTCTGCGTTGCTATACGTCCAAATTCCTTGCTTTTAATTTCAATTGGAATAGTACTACCTACTTTAACTTTTTTGTCAATCAGCTTTGCTTCTTCAAGGCTGATTTCCATTACATCATCTTCAACCTCATCAACAACCGTTTTTTCGGCATATACCATAAAATCACATGTTTCATGATTAATCTCTACCGTGATATTATCAGACTTGCCAAAGTGATTCTTACATGCAGTAATCAATGATGATTCAATCGCCTCAAATAATGTTTCTTTGCTGATATCCTTTTCTCTCTCTAAAATATCCAATGCTTCCATTAATTCTTTGTTCATTTTTTTATTTCCCTCCTGCTTTATCGCGCTGGACACTTACGCCCACATCCGTAATATTAAAAGTCAAATGCTAATCTGATTAATGCTATGTCAGACTTAGTAAACGTCTTTTCTTCCTCGTCCACTATAATTGTAACTGTATCCTTGCTATAACTCTTCAGAGCACCCACAAATTCCTTTTCTTTATTAATAAATCTGTATGTTCTGATCTCTACATCTTTGCCAATACTTCTTTCATAATCCTTATCTTTTTTTAATAGTCGCCCTAGTCCAGGTGAACTCACTTCCAATATATATGCTTCTGAAATGAAGTCCTCTCGATCTAGTGCTTCCGATAATGCCCTGCTTACAATCTCACAATCATCTATAGTAATACCACCTGGCTTATCAATATATGCTCTCAGATATTGATTTGTTCCTTCTTTGACATAATCTACATCTACCAAGTCGTATTTATTTTCTTCTATAATCGGCATAAGTAAAGCTTCTGTCTTTGATTCATACACTTCTTTCTTTGACATTTCTGCACCCCCTATCTATCATACTGTCTGTTACAATTAATAAGAGTGGACCGCTGCCCACTCTTATCCTAATGCTTATATTAACTTTAAATATCTTAACACTAAAACGAGACAAATGCAAGGGTTTTCATCATCTATGTACTTTATTTTCCATACTTGCTAAAAGCAACATAATTACCAGTATTCATATTTGCTAAATCCATTATGTTTTCTTCTGCAAAATAGAATCCATAGTATGGCGTTATCGTCATTTCATCTATTTGATTTTCTCCATCGATAACACACATCTCGTTATTAAGGACAAGACAGTAATAGTTATCCAGCTCATACTCTTCTACTCTTTCAAATAGCTCCATCTGCTCATCAAACGTAACATCATACTCTTCTAGTTCATTGACGATATAGTTTACGGCATCCATACCATTGAATATATGATAGGTACCTGCATAATAATTATCCTCGATATTTTCAGCTGCCTGATACCAGTGAAATGTACCATCCTCGCCTAGTGACAGGACTGATGTGTCATCTGCCTCCCAAGTCCATCCCGCAACGATGCCTTTTCCCTTTTCTTCATTATAATTCTGTTGCTTCTCTTCCATATATGTAGCCGCATAAAGGCACACTTTATTAATATAGGGTAGTAGAAGCATCACAATTCCTGTTAAAAATAATACTACTGAAATCGATAACGCAACAATTGCCAGTGCATATTTTTTCTTTTGCTTTACCTTCATAATTAATGTTACTGCACTTATTAAAAAAAGTAATGCAGCAAAAGTCAATAAAATAATACTTATTATCTTCATGATTTTCTCCTTATTCTGATTTATTTTTTAAATGCTATACTTTGGCTGACTATTGCTTTTAGCCAAGAATTTTTAGATATATAGTAAGATTGAATTGATCTTTTAAAAATGTACAGGCTCACCCTACCTGTATGAAATTACATAAATTAGTATAATATAAAAAGTAATATTCTGTCAATCAATAATTGCTTCTTCAATCGGCCACTCTTCCATGGACCTTACTCTATAAAATGCTTTAAAAAAAGTACCTATCTTCATAATTAAATGAAAATAGGTACTCTTCAGGGTTGGGCTGTTATATAAACAGTCATAGTCCGTAGGGGAATCGAACCCCTGTTTCCGCCGTGAGAGGGCGGCGTCTTAACCGCTTGACCAACGGACCGTACTAGGCTATTCTATCTTATCTGTATCGCATTTGCAAGTACTTTTTATAGATTTTTCAATCCTCATCAACAATATCTACTATTACAGCTTTTTGTTTCGCAGTCGCAATGCATTGCCTACAACACATACGCTACTAAAAGACATAGCAAATGCTGCAATCATAGGACTTAATAATACGCCGCTCATAGGATATAAAATACCTGCTGCTATTGGTATCCCTAGACAGTTATAGAAAAGAGCCCAAAACAGGTTTTGTTTAATCGTTCTAATCGTAGCACGACTCAATGACAGTGCTTTCATGATATCCCGCAAATCATCTTTCATCAACACAACATCACCCGCATCTAATGCAATATCACTTCCCCCGCCTATTGCAATTCCAACATCTGCCTGTATCAATGCTGGTGCATCATTGATACCATCTCCTACCATACATACTTTCCGTCCACTTTCCTGTTTTTTACGAATCACTTCTGTTTTATTCTCTGGTAAAACACCTGCTACCACTTCATCAATTCCAAGTTGTTTGGCAATGGCATCCGCTGTCAGTTTACTGTCGCCAGTTAACATAACAACATCAATCCCTTTTTGCTGCATTTGTCGAATCGCTTCTTTGCTTGTATCTCTTACGACATCAGCAATATCAAAGATTCCACTTACGATTTCATCTATTATGATAAACACATAAGTCTCTCCGCGTTTTGCCACGCCACTTACAATATCAGCAATGTTTCTATCTCCTATGATCAACTCGTCTTCTTCCATTTTAACTGGTATCTTATATTTTTCTAATAATCGCAAATTGCCAACAGCGATTGCAATATCGCCTATACTACCAGCGACTCCATATCCTGGCATATTTTCAAACTTCTCCGGCTCATAGTACTTTATCCCACGGGCTTTTGCTTCTTCAACAATCGCAAGCGCAAGCGGATGTTCACTCCCCTGCTCCAACGATGCTGCCAATTTCAAAAGATATTCTTCAGATTTCTGTTCCAAGGCTAAAATACTGACTAGCTTTGGCTTTCCTTCTGTTAATGTTCCCGTTTTATCAAGCACAACTGTATCAACATTTTTCATGATTTCAAGCACTTCACCACTTCGGATCAATATTCCATTCGCTGCACCAACTCCAGTACCTACCATGATTGCAGTCGGCGTTGCCAGCCCTAGTGCACAAGGACAGGCAATCACAAGAACCGTCACAAATATTTGTAAAACAAAGAAAAAGCTTTGTCCATTGAACCACCAAATGATTGCTGCTAAAAGGGCTATTATTATAACAACAGGAACAAAATACCCAGCTATCACATCTGCCAATCTCGATATAGGTGCCTTTTTACTTTGTGCTTCTTCCATGATTCGTACTATTTTTGATATGGTAGTATCTTCTCCGATATTTGTGACACGTATCAATATATACCCGCTTTGATTCATTGTGCCACCAGTAACTCTATTTCCAGGTTCTTTATCCACAGGCACACTTTCTCCAGTTAGCATCGATTCGTCTACACTTGAATACCCTCTTATCACAACACCATCCAGTGGTATCCTGCTTCCTGGCTTAATAAAAAGAATGTCCTCTACCTTAACCTTCTCCGTCATAATCTCGGTGTAGTTTCCAGCCTCCACCGCATCTATATCTGTATCTGCATCTAACTGTTCTTCTACAGATTTTACTTCCTTATATATTAGTGCCATATCTGGCGCAAGTGACATAATTCCTGTAATTGCATCTGACGTTCTCTTCTTACTTCTACTCTCGAAATACTTCCCAAGCATTACAAGTGCAACGATAATTGCAGCCGACTCATAATATAGATTCATCACGGCATCTCCATCATTCGGGATACGGGCTGTCATAACAATACTATATAGATAAGCGCTGGCAGTTCCTATCGCCACAAGAGAATCCATATTAGGGTTACCATGCACCAAAGCAGGTATCCCAACAATATAAAACTTTCTTCCAAAAATCAAAATAATCGTTGTCATAAATAACTGCACAAGTGCAAATATGATTGGATTTGTATGCATATTTACAAATGCAGGAACCGGTAATGAAAATGGAAGCATATGACCCATAGAAAGATATAAAAGAAGCACGCTGAAGCATAAAACCACAATAAGACTAAACCGCTGTTCCTTCAAGGCTTCTTCTTGTTTCTTCATTTCGGCTTTCCTATCCATCTGACTTGTATCGTTCTTCTTCTCTTCTGCATGGTATCCAGCCTTCTCTATCTGCTCGATCATATCTGCTACTCTTGTCTTCTTTGCATCATACACAACGGTTGCAGAATTCATGATTAAATTCACTTCGCATGAAACGATACCATCTAACTTTTTAACTGCCTTCTCAACTGCGGCAACACATGAGGCACATGCCATTCCTTCTATTTTTAATTCCACTTTTTGACTCATTTGATATTCCTCCTAATTTGCCAAATCAAACAACGACAACTGGTTCTTTTCCGGTATATCTCCGAGCAGATGCATCTCATACATAAAATCAGCTACACCACTACTTACTTTAGTTCTCTGATAGAAATCTTCTTTTGATAAAAATGGAGTACCTTCGCGGGTAGCTGTCATAACGGCTTCTGCCGCTGTATCTCCCATTCCCTCGATGCTGTTCAGGGGTGGCATAATCCTACCATCAATAATCTTACAGAGCTTCGCGTCTGCAGTAAAAATATCTATCTGTATAAATTCAAAACCTCTCGCATACATTTCCTGTACGATTTTCATATCTTTTATGGTATCCTGCTCTTTTTTTGTTAATACATCCCCTCTTTTTCTATAATCATCCATATAATATTCTAATTTGTTTCTACCTTGACACATGATTTCATAAGAGAAGCTAGTCGACCTAATACTAAAGTAAGCGGCATAATAGGCAAGTGGATAATTCACTTTGTAATAAGCTATCCGCCACGCCATCATAACATATGCCGCCGCATGAGCCTTCGGAAACATATACTGTATCTTTTTGCATGACCAGATATACCAATCTGGTACTTCGGCCGCCTTCATTGCCTCTTCCCATTCGGGTTGCAATCCTCTGCCTTTACGTACACTTTCCATTATTTTAAATGAAAGACTGCTCTCTACTCCCATATTGATAAGATACAACATAATATCATCTCGTGTGCAAATTGCAGTTGAAATTGTCGCCTTTCCCTCCTGGATCAGTGTCTGCGCATTCCCTATCCAAACATCTGTACCATGTGACAATCCTGATATACGAACCAAATCAGAAAATGACGAAGGTTTGGTATCCATCAACATCTGTATTACAAAATCTGTACCAAATTCGGGTATTCCCAAGGCCCCCAAGGGACAGTCACCGATGTCGCTCGGCCTTATGCCTAGTGCCTCTGTACTTCTAAATAGAGACATGACCTCTTTGTCATCTAGTCTTACTTCTTGCGGATTTGTTCCTGTTAAATCTTGTAGCATCCTGATCATCGTCGGATCATCATGCCCTAAAATATCCAGTTTGAGTAAGTTATGATCGATAGAGTGATAATCAAAATGTGTCGTGATAATATCGGATTTCATATCATTTGCCGGATGCTGTACCGGTGTGAAGGAATCAATTTCTTCTCCATGCGGCAAAACAATAATACCACCCGGATGCTGTCCCGTCGTTCTCCGAACTCCAGTACATCCTTTCGTAATTCTGTTTATCTCACAGGAGCGCTTGCTAATGCTCCTCTCTTCATAATATTTCTGTACATATCCATATGCAGTCTTATCAGCAAGAGTACCTATCGTACCAGCTTTAAACGTATGCCCTGTGCCAAAGATAAACTCAGTATACTTATGGGCTTTCGCCTGATAATCTCCCGAAAAATTCAAATCAATATCTGGCTCCTTATCCCCATTAAAACCTAAAAATGTCTCAAACGGAATGTCAAAACCATCCTTCATCAATGGCTCTCCACACTCTGGGCACCTTCTATCAGGCATATCACAACCTGCTTTTCCTGCATATTCCCTTACTTCTTTGGATGTAAAATCATTATAATGACATTTTCTGCAATAATAGTGTGGTGAAAGCGGATTAACCTCTGTAATCCCCGCCATAGTTGCTACAAAAGAAGACCCTACTGAACCACGCGAACCTACCAGATAACCATCCTCCATAGACTTCCAGACCAATTTCTGTGCAATAATATACATAACCGCAAACCCATTCGTTATGATGGAATGCAATTCCTTTTCAAGTCTTTCCGTAACTTGTTCGGGAAGTTTTTCTCCATAAACAGCATGCGCTTTTTCATAACAGATGTTTGTCAACGTCTTATCAGAATCCTCTATAACGGGTGGACATTTATCTGGTCTGACAGGCGATATTTTTTCAATCATTGCTGCTATCTTATTTGTATTCGTTATAACAACCTCTTCTGCCTTCTCTCTGCCAAGATATGCAAACTCCTTCAGCATTTCAGCGGTAGTACGCATAAATAAAGGTGCTTGGTCATCAGCATCCTTGAAGCCTTTTCCAGCCATGATAATCCTGCGATAAATCTCATCTTCCGGATCTATAAAATGTACATCGCAGGTTGCAATTACAGGTTTATTAAACTGTTCTCCTAATTTTACTATTTTTAAATTAATATTCTCAATGTCTTGCATTGTGGAAATACTACTCTTTTCGTCCTGGAGTAAAAAAGCATTATTGCCGAGTGGCTGAATTTCCAGATAATCATAAAAATTTATGATTCGTGCAATAGCCGCCTCTGGCTTCTCTTCTAAAATAGCACGGTATAGTTCTCCCTGCTCACATGCTGACCCAATCAGCAAGCCCTCTCTGTACTTCAGAAGTTCACTTTTGGGAATACGCGGCCGCAAATGGAAATACTTTAAATGTGACATAGAAACAAGGCGATATAGATTTACACGGCCCACTTCATTTTGAGCTAAAATAATAACATGATAACTTGTCTGCTTCCTGACTGTTTCCTCTGATAGCGCTGCCAGTTGATTAATCTGCTCCAGTGTTACAACATTTTTTTCCGCAAGTTTATTCATAAAGTGTATGAATATCTGTGCTGTTGCTTCCGCATCATCTACTGCCCGATGATGATTTTCAAGTGAAATGCCCAATGCTTTTGCAACATTGTCAAGCTTATGTTTCGATAAATTAGGAAGCAATATTCTAGAAAGTCCAACTGTATCTACTGAAGTATACTCCCTTTCCAAACCAATCAGATATGCATTATGTTCTATAAAACTCATATCAAATGATGCATTATGCGCTACCATAACTGCACCTTCAGCAAACTCAAGAAATACAGGCAATACTTTATCTATCGTATCCGCAGTCTGCACCATACTATCATTGATTCCAGTTAGATTCTCAATTCTGAAAGGAATGGGTACTTCTGGATTAACAAATGCAGAAAATCTATCGATTTCTTTCCCATTCTTTACCTTGACTGCACCGATTTCAATAATCCTGTTTTTGCTTGCAGAAAACCCAGTTGTTTCAATATCAAAAACAACAAACGTATCCTGCAGAGTATATGTGGCCGGATTTATGACAATATCCTTAAGATCATCCACTAAATAACCTTCCATACCGTAAATAACTTTAATATCATTTTCATCGCCCTTATTGATTTTTTCTAATGTATGCATGGCATCTGGAAATGCCTGTACCACGCCGTGATCTGTAATGGCAATTGCTTTTTGACCCCAGTCTTTTGCCCTTTCAATAATCTTTGAGACATCACTGACTCCATCCATATCGCTCATCTTCGTATGGCAATGAAGTTCCACACGTTTCTCAGGACTATTGTCCATTCTTAAAAATGTGAAATTGGGAATTTTTTTGATACCTACAATATATCCCAGCATCAGTTCTTTTGTGAAACTGTCCATATTGGCAATTCCTTTAACCTTTACAAAAATGCCCTCTTTCAGATTCTCCTTCAATTCCACCATTATCTCTGGCTGCACAAATAATTTTGCTGAAATGGTATCTGTATAATCAGAAATATCTATTATTACTATAAATTTTTCATTTCGAAGTTCACGACTTTCAAATCTCACAATCTCACCACGAACAGTTATCTCACCGATTTCTCCAACGATTTCATCCATGCAAATAGCTTCATCATCAAAATCTTTTCCATAAATTACATCGAGATTATCTGATTTTTTATTTCTACTCCCTGCACGTTTAGGGATTACAGATTCGGTCGATTTTGATTTGCTCTTTTCAGTATCATATTTCTTAGGTTCTTCATCCGGTTTTTCGGCAGCATTTTCTGTTACGTTCGCTCTAGCTGAGATTGCTGCAATCTCTTCCTCCATCTCAATGCTTGCAGCATTTTTTGATTTTCCTTGTGCTTTGTCTTTATAAGAAATGCGCAAATCAATCTGCAACCCGCAGCGCTCGTTTATAATAAGGTCTAATACCCTTTGGAGTTCTTGCGCACGCTTCTGGGCTATAATGGTATCTTCCAAAATCAGGAGCATAACATTCTCTTCAGGATACGCAAGAGTTGCATGTGAAAACAGATTATAGTCAAAATGATTATAATCTCTTAATTCCTTATGAATACTTTCACCATAAAGCTCCATAAGATTCTCGGCTGTATATTGACTCGATAGTTTAAAGGTCTCGATTATCTTAACCTGCATTTTTGCATTTGGAAACAGCTGCCTTAACATCTCCCTCTCAACTGCATGCACCATGTCTTTTGTGATTAAATGATCACTTGACAGATATATTTTAAGAATATCTTTACGTTTTGTGGAAACAACCCTGCTCACAAGCACGCCTTCAAACAGTTCCGTCATCTCTTTGCTCAGCTTTAAAGTTACAAATACCTCAAAAAAACGTTTCATCATCTACCCCAGTTCTCCAGTTCTTCTCGTAACACCGCAAGTAAATCTGATTCTGGTACTTTCCTTATCACTTCACCTTTTCGTATTAAAAGTCCTTCCCCCATACCACCGGCAATTCCGATATCTGCCTCACGCGCTTCTCCTGGGCCGTTTACAACACAGCCCATAACTGCAACCTTAATGTCCAGATCAAACTCTGCTACCATCTTCTCTACTGCAATCGCAAGTGATATTAAATCAATTCTCGTTCTTCCACAGGTGGGGCAGGATATCACTTCAATTCCACCTTTTCTTAAATCCAGTGTTCGTAATATCAATTTGGCAGACTTTATTTCCTCTACGGGGTCACCTGTTAAGGATACTCTTATTGTATCTCCAATTCCTTGATTTAATATAATACCAAGTCCAAGAGCTGACTTAATATTACCCGACTGTATTGTTCCTGATTCTGTAATCCCTACATGTAGAGGATATTTTGACTTTGGAGCCAGTATTTCATGTGCCTTAACACACATCATTACATTAGATGACTTAATACTAATCACTAAATTATCATAGTCCATATCTTCAATCATCTTAACCTTATCAAGTGCACTTTCAACAATACCTTCGGCTGTTACCTTACCATACTTCTCGATATAATGTTTTTCCAGTGATCCACTATTAACGCCAACGCGTATCGGTATGTTTCTCTCCTTTGCCGCTTCAACAACAGCCCTCACTTTATCAATATCTCCAATATTGCCGGGATTAATACGAATTTTATCCGCGCCACATTCCATTGCCATAATGGCTAATCTATAATCAAAATGAATATCTGCCACCAAAGGAATTCTAATTTGTTTCTTGATTTCTGTAAATGCTTTTGCTGCCTCCTCTGTCTGTACTGTAGCGCGAATAATGTCGCAGCCGGCCGCTTCCAGATGCTTGATTTGTTCCACAGTAGCCCGCACATCCTCGGTTCTCGTATTCGTCATTGACTGTATCAATATTGGATGCCCGCCGCCGATATATTTATTTCCAATTGAAACAACTTTTGTATGATTTCTATACATAATATCCTCCTAAATTAACAACGCCCGCCACCATATATAGTGGCAGGCGGTTCTTTTTCTACATAATTTTAGTCTATCATACGGTATTATCTCTGTCAATATGGCGCAATACCAATATCAAAACAGATATGATTAGAATGATTCCCAATACTATTCCCACTTTCACTTTTTGATCAAGTACCAATATTTTTTCAAATATAGATAACCTGCTAACAAGCACATCATTATTGGATACTGAATCCTTTATTTTACTCTCGGAAACAGAATCCTTTATTACTGCCGCTTTCATTTTTTTCTTTTTTGTTAAAGGAATACGCTCTTCGTCGATATATGTTGGCTTAGCTCCAATCATAAACTCCGCAGATTCTGAAGAAATATTACCGGCCTCATCGGTTGCAATCACCTCGATAATATACTTTCCTTCTTTTGTGATTTTACGATTCTCTTTATATAATTCTCCATTTATATAGACTCTATATGAGAATAATGACTTGTCAGAAATCAGTTTTTCAAATTCATCGGTTAGTTGAAAAAAATCCAGATACTGTTGATCAATCTTATTTAAGCAGTCTATCATTGGAGGTGTCTTATCAAATATAAATTGCTTTTTCCCCATACTTATGTTTCCAGCCCTATCTGATGACTTTATATAAATCTCATAATCTCCCTCTTCTTTTATTGCATAGTCTGCATGTGAATCTACGGCATTACAACTATAGGGTATGATATTATACTCTACTTCTTCATTTGCATTTTTTGTTTTTATTACGACTTCCACATGATTTGTATCATAAAATAATTCTCTGACCGAAAATGTGAGTATTGGCGCTGTTTTTACAGCATCTCCATCTGCAATTCCAGAAATATCAATAACTGGAGCAACCCTGTCAATTGCAAAACAAATTTCTCGCGCCTCTGCCTTATTTCCAGAAGCATCTTCAGCCTGCACACTAATCATATAAATACCATCTTCATCAAATGTTTCAATACTTTCAGCCTCTGTTGCACTATTTTCCCAACTTTTGATTGCAAATTTTTGCTTGTCTCCAGCAATTTCTTTTGTTGCTGAAATGAAAACTTTTTCATCTTTATAAAAAGCTTCTTTCACATTAATATGAAGGTCCTGTGCAATACAAAAATAACTTCCATTTGAAATTCCTGATAACAGGATAACTGGTGCTGTTAGATCTATTCGATAGTGCAGCTTTATCGTCTCGCTTACATTTCCAGCCTTATCATATGCAAACACCACTACCTCATAATCACCCTCATCATTAAAATCCTTTTTGAATACGGTATTAAATTCTGTTAGTAGTACAGTACTTTTTTCCTGCTGTAACTTTTCTTCATAGCTTTTTACAATTTCTACAGACATTTCTGCATATTGGTATATTTCTTCTTCCACTAATACTTGTATTTGCTGCCCCGCCTTATATTTTGCACCGTTTTCTATGCCCACTGTAGAGATACGCGGTGCTTTCTTATCTATATAATATATTTCTTCAAATGTACTTTCATTATCTGCCTGATCATATACATAAATCTTAATCGGTGTTCCATCAGCAGGCGTTTCTTCGGATAGTATGAAATCGATGTCCTCCGCTTTTGCATTATCACTAATTGAATATGACTTCTCGTATAACAGCTCATTGCCCACATAGCATGTAATGCTCTTTAGGCACTCTTCTTCTTTTATATGCAGTTGACATGCAATATCACTATTTTGCCATTCTCCAATACTTTCACTGGCATTAAATTCAAGTTGCGGCTTTTCAAAATCAAAATGTACACTATAAGTACATTCCCCTCTTATAAATCCACTTTCTGACTCTACTTTTCTAAATTTTATTTTTAGACATTCATTTATTTCCTGCGTCGGATACAATACAAAATTTGTGCCTTCGATTTTATTCCAGTCTTCAAAAATTTCTTCCTCTTCCTCTATTACAGAGCATTCATAATAATACTTATTTTCTGATAGGATTGGTAATTCAAAATTTGCTTCATGATTTACATATATGATTTCGGCAATATCATTTTCAGGCACAGGTTCATCAGACGTATCTTCAAATTCTATTTTTATACAATACGCATCTGCATGACATACCGTTGTTTGAACCATATAGATATAAAGTACTAATAACCAAACACTCCCAAAAAGTAACCGCCTATTTTTCTTCACCCACCATACCTCCTATTATTCTTTTTGCTCTACTTATTGCTTTGTCTAAACGTTTATTCTCTTTTTCAGGAGCAACCATAATTGCTCTGTCATACACCTCTTTCATTTCATTTGTTTTCTTTCCGTCTACTTCATATGAATCTGACAAATACGTTAAATATTCTGCATACAATTCTACACTCTTATATTGCAGTATCCTTTCTCCTCTTCTATAACACTCCAGCACTTTTTCTTCTTCTCCTTGCTCTTCATACATCTTAGCTAATCTGCAGATCAGCACTTCATCGTCTTGCTTAAAGCCCTGTAATCCCATCATTACATCTTCCCCATAATTGATTGCTGCTTTTATATTGTCTGTCCTTTCCGTCTTCGTTAATGCTGGCTCTCTGTAATAGTATATTTCAAACAGCCTTTCCTTAAATTTACTGATCAGATTGGATTCCGCCTCCCCTGAAATGCTTCCTTCTATCCTCTGTAATTCTCCCTCCAGCATCTCTGCAGCTTTCATTAAGGAATCCTTAAACTCGTATCGGTATATGATATATAAATGGCCGATGTCAAGTATCTCTTCTGCTTCCTCAACAGAAAATGTTTTCTTTCTCTTATATGCTACCAGTTTGCGCATATAATAATCTGCAATTGCATAATTGCTTTTCATCTCTGTCAGACTATTACATATATTGATATAATAATGCACCTCTGGATATGTTTCTTCTGAAACCAGTTTAAAAAACAATAGTGCCTCGTTATACTGACCCAATTTATGAAAATATATTTTTCCTGACTCAAAAAAAAATTTATTCCAGGCCGCATGATTCATGCCATTCATATTTGTATCTATATCTATGCTGCTTATTTCTGTAGTCCTTTCCTTACTCTGTTTCCCAAATATTCTCGTTTGTGCAATACCTATTATGATACCGAGTAAAAGAGCAGTTGCTGTAGCGGTATATTTTACAAAACGCCTGTTCTTCAGACAGTTTTTTTGAATAAGCCTTTCCAAAACATATGACAATTCATTGGCTGTCTGATAACGCATATCCGGTTTAATGCTTGTGCACCGCAGCAGTACTTTTGCAAATGCAGTTTTGCTCTTCTCCTCTTCTTGCTTGATTCCCAAGACATGTTGAAGTGTTTTTCCTAATGCATAAATATCAGTTCTGCCATCAATTGGATATAATGCTTTTCCAGCCTTATCGCCAAATTGCTCTGGGGCTGCATAACCATAAGAACCATATGCTCTCTCGCGCATCCTATCACCACATATTTCTTCTGCTATTCCAAAGTCAATCAGTCTGATGGTACCGTCAGGTTTTACAATAATGTTGGAGGGCTTGATATCCTGATGAATAATCGGTGGACGAAGTCCGTGTAGATAAGAGAGTATATCTGTTAAAGACCGACACCATATAAGTGCTTCTTTTTCCATAATATATCCATGTTTTTTTATATATACATCAGCAGTACAGCCTTCAATATATTCAAAAACCAGATATGTTTTTTCCATTTCTTCAATTTTATCAAACAATTGTGGAATCAGGGCATGCCGCACTCGCTTTAGCACAGCAGTCTCATCGCCCGTTAATTGCTTGACTTCTTTTATCGCCCACTTTTGATACAAAGCCAAATCAATGGCAAGATATACATTACTTGTGGCTCCACATCCTATCTTTTCAATCATGCGATACCTACCGCCCAGTATTCTGTTTTCTACATACACCTGCTTAGAATAAACCCTCCTTTAAAATATGATTTTACAAAATACTCTTTTCCTACCGCATAAATTTATAAAGCAGACCTAATATTGCATTCTATCATTTGAAAATATTGGCTGAAATGCCAGAAACAAAATATGAATCAGATACTAATTATAGTATACTGATTCATACATTGTGTCAAGATTAATTTATTTTTAATATACCTTTTTATCTGTTGTCATTCACTCAATAATTACTTTGTAAATAATTTCGCGATATCATTATACATGATAAATACCATTAATATCATCAGTAATGCTAACCCTACGAAATGCACCATACCTTCTTTCTCAGGACTTATTGGTTTACGTCTGATCACTTCTATGATCATAAATACCAAGCGCCCTCCATCAAGTGCTGGTAATGGTAATAAATTCATAACCCCTAGATTGGCAGATATGAGTATCGCAATATTAAGCATAGACAATACTATGATTGATATTCCCTCAGGTTTTGCTTCCTCGTATACTTCTCCAACCATCTGGGTGATGCCAACTGGTCCGGCCAGATCATCTTTGTTTAATTTTCCTTCAAAAAGCATACCAAGACTTTTTAGTGTTGTTTTAATCCAATAGCGCACCTCATATACACTATACTGAAGTACTTCAATCGGCGACCCATCTGTAACATATTCGCCCCCTGAAAATCCATAATAGTATCTTCCTGTATCCTTGTCATACAATTGCTGTAATGTAGTTTCTCTAGTCTCTCCATCACGCTCATATACCACTTCAACATCTTCATTCTGATTCATGTAGGAATATACAATAATCTCTCGATACAGTTTTATATTTTCATTTCCCATTTTAACGATTTTATCGCCTGCCTCAATACCAGCCTCAGCCGCTGGATACCCCTCTACAACATTGGTAATAACCGCTGAATCATAGCCTGAATACCCTACAACAAACAAAGAAAAAATAAATGCCAAAATAAAGTTAAAAATTGGGCCTGCCACAATAACAGAAATTCTGGCCCATACATTTGCCTTTAAGAAAGAGCTTTCTTCTATTTTTTCTGGATCTTCATCATCAAAAACGCATGCCCCACCGAACGGAATAATCTTTAAACTGTACTTTGTTTCATTCTTTGTATAGCTTAATAAAGTGGGCCCGAATCCAATTGAAAATTCTTTAACAGCTATACCATTCATCTTTGCCAATAAAAAATGTCCTAATTCATGTGCAATGACAATCACACAAAACATAATAATTGCAATCACTATATTCAAATCATCCACCTGCTCTCAATAAATTCATATGTTTCGGCTTCTACCCTCAGAATTTGTTCCACAGTAGGAGAAGCCAGGACAGTATGTTTGTTCATGGCCTCTTCAATAATCTCCGGTATTTCAAGGAAACCAATTGCTTGATTTAAAAATAGACTCACTGCCTTTTCATTTGCTGCATTATATACCGTAGTCATAGAACCGCCTGCCGCTGCCGCAGTATATGCCAGCTGCAGTCCCTTAAATGTTTTCTCATCTGGTTTCTCAAATGTTAGTTGCTGAAGTTCAAAAAAATCTACTCTTTTTGCCGAAAGAAATTGACGTTCTGGATAATAAATCGCATATTGGATAGGAAGCTTCATATCTGGCATTCCAAGTTCTGCAATAATTGCACCATCTACATATTGCACCATAGAATGAATAATACTCTGCGGGTGGACTACAACCTGTATCCTATCTAAATCAACGCCAAATAACCACTTGGCTTCTATTACTTCAAGTCCTTTATTGACAAGTGTCGCCGAATCGATTGTGATTTTACGTCCCATAGACCAGTTAGGATGCTTAAGAGCATCATTCACCGTCATCCTGCTAAGCTCTTCATATGACTTCCCACGAAATGGACCACCAGAAGCAGTCAAAAGAATTTTCTCAATCTTATCATAATTCTCACCATTTAGTGATTGATATATTGCACTATGCTCGCTGTCAACTGGAAGAATTGATACATTGTGTTTTTTTGCAAGTGGCATAATAATATGGCCGGCTGTCACCAATGTTTCTTTGTTCGCCAGCGCTATCTGTTTGCCCGCTTCAATTGCCGCAATAGTAGGTTTGATTCCAATCATACCCACGATAGCTGCAACCAGCATCTCTACTTCATCCATGACCGATATGGCTATCAAGCCTTCCATCCCCGCATAAACTTTAACAGATAAATCTGCTATATTGCTACGAAGTATTGCAGCAGCTTCTTCATCCCATACTGCTACCGCTTTTGGCATAAATTCGCGAATCTGCTGTTCCAACAACTTGATATTACTTCCTGCTGCTAAAGAAATAACCTTAATATCATCATTTTCTCTTACAATTTCAAGTGTTTGCGTTCCAATTGAACCTGTCGAACCAAGAATTGCTATTTTTTTCATACACTCACCTTATTTTTTCAATCACTAATATAGCATAATCACAGCCAGAAAATAAATCATTGGTGCTGTGAAAATCACACTATCAAAACGATCTAAAATTCCACCGTGTCCAGGAATAATTTTTCCATAATCTTTAATATCATGATTACGCTTAATAGCTGATGCTGCCAAGTCTCCTATTTGTGCCACGATAGCTCCAACTGCTCCAATAATGACGAATACCCACGTATACTGCCTCCCTGCCATCGTATCTCCAACCACAAAATATGCATATAGACCTGCCACAATTGCAGCTCCTACAATTCCCCCAGCGGAACCCTCTATTGATTTCTTCGGGCTCAATTTGGGTGCCAATTTATGCTTGCCAATTAGCATACCAACACAATAGGCACACGTATCATTCATCCACGAGCTAATAAAAATAAGCCAAACAACATAAACTCCATGGTTCATATTACGCGTCAGATAAATGAACGATAGCATGACTGGCACATATACTACACCAAAAAAAGCAGACATCATATTATTTGCATGGTACTTAGGAAAAGTAAACACGTATACAAACATAAAGACAACAATAATCGTAATTAATGTTAATAGTAAAAATTTTTCTTCACAAGGTGTTAAAAGAATCAAATAATACACTATCACCCCCAGATATCCAACTACCTCGAGTGAATTTAATCTCTTACCTACCGTTTTAACCCCCGTGGCACGATAAAATTCAAATAATCCAATTATGGAAATCGTACATAACCCTAAAGCCAACACGAATTCTCCCACTACAGTAAATCCAATGGCCAAAATAACTATAATAACACTACTTAGCAGTCTTGTCCAAAACATTCAGCACTACCTCCCGCATTCTATTCTTTCACTGCGCCAAAACGTCTATCTCTACTATTATATACTGTAATCGCTTTTAATAACTCCTCTTTTGAGAAATCGGGCCAATGAACTTCAGCAAAATAAAACTCTGCATAAGCCAACTGCCATAAAAGAAAATTAGAAATCCTCTGTTCTCCGCTCGTTCTAATCAGCAAATCTGGGTCTGGTATTCCCGCCGTATCCAAATAGCTTTCAAACTGTTCGGCTGTAACCGTATCCTTTGCTATCTTTCCTGCCTCTCTATCACAAATCAAATGATTCATTGCTCTTATCATCTCATCTTTGCTTCCATAGTTTAAAGCAATCTGAAAATGAAGTCCATCATTATTCTTTGTTGCTTCTTCCAATTCTACAATTCGCGCTCTAATATCATTATCCAATCTCGTTTTATCGCCAATAACTTTAACACACATACGGTTTTTTTCTGCTGTCTTTAAACATGTTTTCATATAATTGCGTAGTAGCTTCATCAAAGCTTCCACTTCCTCTTTGGGTCTATCCCAATTTTCGGTGGAAAATGCATAAACTGTCAGATACTGAATTCCCATTTTATAAGCTTCTTCACATATGACCTCTACATTTTTACTGCCCTGTGCATGCCCATAATTTCTAGGCATTCCTTTGCTCTTTGCCCAACGACCATTTCCATCCAAAATAATAGCCACATGATTTGGAATTTTCATTTTTCCTCTCCCCAAAAAGTAAGGGGACACGACGTCAATCATGTCATGTCCCTCTTTATTCACTTATTCTATACTTTTAAAATTTCCTGCGATTTTTCTTCTACTAATTGTTCTAAATCTTTAATGTACTTATCTGTTAGTTTCTGAAGTCCTTCTTCTAAATCTGCAATCTCGTCTTCGGAAATATCTAATTTTTTAAATGCTTCATTTCCATCACGCCTTGCATTTCGAATCGCAATTTTATTAGCTTCCCCTTTTTTCTTGATCTCTTTAACAAGCTCTTTTCTACGATCCTCTGTTAATTCTGGGAATACTAATCGAATTGTCAATCCATCATTTGTCGGATTGATTCCAATATCAGAAGATTGAATTGCACGTGAAATATCTTTAATTAGATTTTTATCCCACGGAATAATCTGTATTAATCTCGGTTCGGGAACCGAAATATTGCCAACCTGCTGAAGCGGCGTTGGTGTTCCATAATAATCCACTTTGATTTTATCTAAAATATGTGGGTTGGCACGTCCAGCCCTAATTGCTGCAAATTCAACTTCCAGATTATTATATGCCTTCTGCATTTTGGAGTCATATTGTGCTAATTTTTCATTCATAAGTTTTTCCTCCCGATTTATTTTTATACAGTAATCCGTGTTCCGGTAAAACTGCCCTTCATTGTATTCACGATGCAGTTCTTTTCATTTAACCCAAACACAAGCATCTGCATCTTATTCTCCATTGCTAATATAGATGCTGTCAAATCAACTACCTGTAATTGCTTTTCAATCACTTCACTAATAGATATTTCGTCATACTTCTTGGCATTAGGATTTAATCTTGGGTCTGCATCATATACTCCATCAACTGACTTAGCCAGCAATATTGCATCTGCCTCTACTTCAATTGCTCGCAATACCACTCCAGTATCTGTAGAGAAATAGGGGTGTCCTGTTCCACCCGCAAAAAAAACAACATTGCCACGTTTAAAATACTTATTTGCACGATCCTTTGAAAACAGTTTTGTAAAAGAACCACACATAAATGGAGTCAAAATTTCTGTTTCAATGCCAGTAGACCGGAAAACTTCAGAAACATAGATGCAGTTCATAATTGTAGCTAGCATACCAATCTGATCCGCCTTGGTACGATCAATGTTTTTGCTTGTTCTCCCCCGCCAGAAATTACCGCCACCGATTACAATGCCGATTTGAATTCCTTCTTGTAACAAGGATTTTACCTGCAAAGCAACTTCTTTAATCTTTTGTTCGTCAAAACCCGTCTTGTTTTCTCCAGCTAAAGCCTCTCCGCTCAGTTTTAACAACACTCTGTTCATATAGTCAATCGCCTTACTTCCTATTTATTTTTTATCTTTTGTTACTTTATCATCTTCAAAGAAATTTTTAGGACTTACTTCTGCATAACACTGTGAGCACAGGCCCTCGATTACTGCACCATTATTGATCTGAATAGATTTGCTCTTGATATTTCCCATGATAATGGCTGTTACATCGAGAATAACCGGACCATGTACATCAATATCACCCTTTACTGCACCTGCAAGTACAGCTGATGTTGCTTTAATATTTCCTTTCACAACGGTGTTCTGACCGATTTTTACTGCACCAATGCTTTCAATCTCTCCAATGATTTTAGCTGCATCCGCAAAAACTTCCTCTGCTTTAGAATTACCTGTAATGCTACCCGTAACCACTAGCTTGCCCTTAACTTCTAAGTTTCCTTCAACTCCACCGGTTACTTCCAGATTCCCAGCTGTGGAAATATCACCTTTTACTAACATTCCTTCTGTGATAATACCCGTTTCATTTGTTACTCTTTCATCATTGAATAATACTGCATTTTCCTCTTCCATTATCTGTGCAACCTCCTGCTCTATAGTTGGCTCTTCATAAGCCCTAGTCTCGTCCATTTCTTCAATAATCTCTTCATGTGATTCTGGAATGATTGTTTCTTCCATCATAAATTCCATTTGCATCGTATCCGTGGTAGTTGCAGTTTCTGCCTCAGAATCAGGAGTCCCTTCAAATGCATAGCTCTCTTCCAATGGTTTCTCGCCAAACTCGCTCGCAGTTATGTTTTCAATTCCAATATCCTCGATATTCTTCAACATTTCTTCAATGCTTGGTTCTTTGAATTCTCCCTCATCTGTCAACGTATCCACCATCTGCATATCGTCTTTTCCCTGATCAGTTTCTTCTGGCATCAATTCATTTACTGCCTGCGATAAATCCTCTTTAAAATCCTTGAAAAAGCTCATTTTCCATTCCTCCATCTTTTCTATCATATTCTACATCTATTCCGAGATATGTTGAATTGGTATTGTATCCTCAGCAATCTTTACGATTGGAATATTTCTTTTCTGCAATTCTTCAATGATTTCTGGCAATGCCTCAACAGTAGTTGTTTTATCTCCGATATCATGCATCAGTATCATCGTTTCCTCATTCTCTTCAATTCCATATAATGCGTTTTTAACAATCTCGTCCTTATCTACAGGACTTCCTGTCGCATCCCTTGTTGAAATGTTCCAATCATAGTAAACCATATCCCTTGCCTTCAAATAATCAATAAAAAATTCCATACTGATTGGCGAAACCGTATTACTGCTTCCTCCGGGGAATCGATATATTCTCGGAATAATTCCTGTTTCCTCATAAAGCAGATTTTCAAGTTTATTTAAATCCTCTGCAAAGGCTTCTTGCGAAGCATATATATCCTGGTATTTGTGGGAATACGAATGCATTCCTAACGTGTGTCCCTCGTCCACAATTCGCTTATAAATTGCTTTCAAATCTGGGTCTTCCGTGCCTATTACAAAAAAACTTGCCTTTACACCATATTGATCTAGTATATCTAGAATGTCATCTGTTAAATAACTGGGGCCGTCATCAAAGGTCAAATAAACCTTATTGGGCCAGCTTACCTCTTCTAGAAGAACCGTTTCTTCTAGCAATGTCATCTTCGATAAATCCTGCTCAAATATAGCCTGATTAGCCTTCGCACCTGCATACAAATCATCATCCTGTGGCGTATCCTGAGCCTTTTCCGTTTCTTTCAGCTCTTCCCTCATGGACATGATAGTTTTCTTCTTTTGTGATATTTCGTATAGTTCCTCTACCTGATCCTCAAGCGAATTTACCTTACAAAATAGATAAATACATAGAATCAACGGTAATATAATAATAACAATAAGGAAAATAATAATAGCCCGCTTGATAAGCTGTACCCTAGTGTTACGATTTACACTCTTGATACGGCCAGATTCTCCCATCGTCCAATCGATCCTTTCAAGTAAATTGGTGCATAATGTACACATTTAACATTGTACCACAACTTATGCGTAATAGAAAAGTATTTTTCAATTATTTTCAGTTATTTTACATTTTTCACTTTGTGTCATTTTTATTAAAATAATAATTGCAGTAATAATAAATGCGGATCCCCCGATAATTCCCATCGGTGCTGGACCAATAAAATTATTGCCGCCATCTCTGGTGAAATAAATGGCTGTAGATGCGATTCCATTCAGACTTCCATGTGCAATAACTGCCGGAATACAACTTCCTGTTTTTATAGATATAAAAGAGAAGATACATCCCATTACAATACAGAAAATGCACATTGCAAAAATACCAAGATAAGGATAACCCGCATAATCGGTTCCATAATTATGCCCCATAATCGTAAGTGGTAAATGCCATAATCCCCATATCACACCTGTAATTAAAACCATTGGCAGAAACCTAAATTTCTCCATCATTTTAGGCATCAAGTAACCTCTCCAGCCCCACTCCTCACCAAAGCAGGTCACAAAATTCAAAATGGGCCCTAATAGAATTCCCGTTATGAACTGGCTTATGATTGTATTTCTTAATTGCGCACTTTTCAAATTAATTCCCTGTGTCTCAAAGATATTCAACGCATATCCCATATTGCTATCAAACTGTTCCTTGAAAATAACAAAATAGATTACAGCACCTAAAAATGTCAAAATAGCTGGTCCAAACCATGCAAACAGATAATATTTTAAATTCCTTTTGAAATTTGGTCGTATCCAATTATGATGAAAACCCTCTTTGGAAACAATCCGCGTAACAATAACACATAATGCAGGAATAAACATCATTGATCCTGTTATAATCTGCGCGATTCCATTTTGCTTGGCACTATTCAATGCGACTAGATTTTTTACGATACTGAACTCCAGAACATATGCCATTAAAAAAGTAAGTGCCAAAAAAATCAGTATTCGCTTTGTTTCTAATGTTTTATCATCTTTCATGCGTATAATCTCCATTTCTGTCTCCCTATTTCTGTCTCACTATATCTGTCTCACTATATCTGTCTCACTATATCTGTCTCACTATTTTCAAAATTATTACTTTCTACAACCTGCTGTACTCTCTATGACCTAAACAATGAAGCATGGCAACTATACTTATAATAATACATTTTACAGCCTGATACAACAAATTTGTATTTACTTTCTCCCCCCTCAGGTATTTTATAACCCTAAGTCTTACAATATTATACAGAATCCCCCTACATAATACTATTAGGAATTTCTTTTTTTAAATCATTTTTGAAAATGAAATAGATGCTGATGGGAATTGTAATTACTTCTGTCACTGGTGCTACCATAAACACGCCTGTTAAACCAAATAGGACCGGTAGCGTGAAAATACAAAGCAATAATACCAGCAGCCCCCTCAAAGAGGATATGATTGCGGATTCCATGGCCCTTCCAATAGAAGTAAAATAGAAGGATGTAATTGTATTGATGCCGGAAAACAGAAAGGAAAGTGTGAAGATCAATATACCAGACTGAATCATAGTCTTTACAATTTCACTTTTTACAAAAATACCACTATACCAGTCTGCTATCACAAACATAATAGAGAACACAATAATACCTGCACACAATACATACAGATTTGTTTTCCTTCTGATGTCTTTTGCAAGTTCTTTATCCTCTGCACCGTATACAAAACTGACCAATGGACTGGTTCCTTGCCCAAATCCAATAATAATCATGCTAAATACATATGCTACATATCCTACAATTGTAAACGCTGTCACTCCATTAACACCTATATTTTTCATAATCACGAGATTATATGCAAACATCGTTATACTCATCGAAATTTCTCCAATAAACTCAGATGCCCCATTAAAAATAGTGATTTTAAGTGTTTCTTTCACAAATTTAAATTTTTGAAACTTGTATACGCTGGACTTTTTGATAAAATAGCGAAGAATGAAAAACAAACAAATGACTGAGGAAAATAAAGATGCCATTGCGATTCCTTCGATTCCAAGATGCAGCCATCTGGCAAACAGATAATCCAGAACAATATTTCCCAAAACATTCAGCATGCTTATTTTCATAAAAAACTGTGGATTGCCCTCCCCTCTTATGAACATGCCAAAAGCACTGTTAATAACCAGGACTGGAAGTTCTACCAGCATAATCATATAGTATCCCCGAAAGTAATCCGCCACCTGTGCATTTACATGTAACATGCTTAGGAGTGGTTGAAAGGAAATCCAAGCTATAATGCTTACAGCAAAAGATACTACAACTGTTGTGAGCATCGTCTGGTTGAAAATAGCATTACACTTATCTCTGTCTCCTGCGCCAAGTGCCATACCCGCGAGAACGCTTCCGCCTACGGATATCATTAGCCCCAGCCCAAGATACAGATATACAATTGGAAGACCCAAATTAATTGCTGCAATGCCTTCCTTTCCAACATAATTTCCGGTAAAAAATCCATCTGCTATCGTAATGAACGATGTTAAAACCATTGCAATGATTGCCGGAATTGAAAATTGAAAAATTGTCTTACCCACATTACTCTTAATGTTTTCTAAATTCATAAAATTAACTCCTTTCAAAATGGACATTTCAAAATGTCAAATTCCATTATAGAAAAGAGTCATAAAATAAACTTCTGAATTCTAGCTTTATTTCTTTCTGATTTTATTCGATTGGAATACAAATATCCAAAACCATATACATTGTCTCACAGTCGATTTCTCGGTAACAATCAAATCCATATCGTTTGTCAATTTTATGGTTACTCTTCGGAATCCACACATTAAACATATTTTGATAAGCTGCATAGATCTGTTGTGGAAACCCCTTGAAATGATAGACTGCAAATTTCCCTCCCTGAATTGTATATGTGTTTTTTAATTTACAGTTTTGATCGACACTCATGCAAATATCATATAGGCAACTATTCCTATCGGTAATAGATACATCATCAAATGTACGTTCCAGAAACATTGTTTTTTCTGTTTGATATTCCTTATACTTCTCCATGAAGGCAGCCCAATCCTGCCCGAGATTCTGATAATTTCCAATTCGTCTCTCATAGATCACATATTGGTCTTCTATCCTCTCAATCGAAATCTTTTGATTACATTCTGCAAATGACTCCATTACATTTTCTATTTTAGGATAAAATGGATGTTGCATAGAATGTTTTGCGATTTTTTTTCGGAACTCTGCGGGGGATGTATTGTGATATTGCTTAAAAACAGAGCTATAGTTTGATGGGCTATATCCATAATCAAATCCAATATCTGTTATCGTCTTTCCACGCTCCACTTTTAAGCGAAAGGCACTCTGCTCCAGTTTCATCCTTTTAATAAATGCATAGATGCTTTCACCCGTTTCTTCTTTGAAAATCTTTCCAAAGTAATATTTTGAAAAATGACAGTAATCTGCCACATCTTCAATTGAAAAGTCCTCTCCAATATGTTGCATAATATAGTTAATCGCCTGATTCACAACTTCACTCGTAATCATATTGTTACTTCCCACCCTATCGTAATCATTGCTTCCTGTCTCCTGGTAGTCTTCATAATTATCGCATAATCATCTTACTCTTTTATTAGGAAGTCGGAACATGTTGTATCCTCACTGTTCTCCTCGGCATAGGCATTTTCCATTTTGATGGAGTCTTCCAACTGTATTTCTAAAAATTTCACACGAATAATTGCCTGTAAATAATTAACAGAAATCTGGCTATGCTTCCCATTTTCTTTTGCCATATTTGCAATGACTCGCAATAATTCTTCAACCACCGCTTTTGTGAAATATCCGCCTCTCCAATGAAAGGTAAAACTTTTTCCTTTTTTGATTGCTTGCTGACAACGCTTTGCTACTTCTTCTAACTTTGTAAAAGAAAGTTTTTTATCCCTATAGTAGAAACTGTCTCCCTCGGTACATGGAGGAATTTTATAGATTACTGGCTCATGGTCCCTGTAAATACTTTTGTCATCAAGATTAACGTAATCATAGCGAATTTCTTTTTTCCCCAAAGTGTTATCAAATGTAACATCCAGATGATACCAGTTTTTATTAATTTGAATCACATTCCATGCATGGCGATATTTCATGCCTTTTTGCAAATTATTTTCAGAAATTGCAACAATACAAGGAATCGAAAGCTGATCACAAAGAATCTTTACCGCTTTTGCAATTCCCTCGCATACGCCCACGCCCTGTCCAAGTGGTCCTATGATTTCATGAGAATATTGCTTTTTCAGCTTATCATAAGTAACATGCTCACATATAAAATCATGGATATAGAGTTCCTTTTCCAAGTCACTTTTATCTTTTAAGGCTCTGGTCATTTTTTCAACTCTAGAAGTCATTGCCTTTTGATGCTCTTTGATTTTGTTTTTATCAAACAAATATACAGGTTTTAATCTCATCACTGTAGAGTCTTCAAAAAACGAGTATTGAAATGTTGACACATAGAAAATCTGCGGGCAATCCAACCTTAACTTGTAGAATATGTCGCTTAGTTCATTTCCATCGATTCTTTGCATCTCAATACTTTGTGAAAACGTCTCAAGTCCGTTCTTCATAACTTGATAGATTCTTTTTTGCTGCTTGTCCATCTGACTATAATAATAGGCTTCCATTTAACTTCTCCAAATAAAATTTAAACAGGAACCCTTTTTTATAAGGCTTCCTGTTTGATTGAAAGATTACGTCGCTGCTCTCTGTTCCTACTATTCCAGAAAATCCTGCAAAATAATATCCTCTGCTTCTTTTTCAGTAAGTCCCAATGTCATCAATTTCGTTAATTGTTCAGATGATATCTTTCCAATCGCGGCCTCATGAATTAGCTGCGCATCTGCGTCTAATGCATCTATTTCTGGCACAGAAGATACATGCGCATGATCCATAATAATAGAATCACATTGTATATGTCCTCTGCATTTACTAGACCCTATCAGATTCATATGGAAAATCTGTTTCGAATCATCTCTCGCAACAGAACGGGAAATTACCTGCGCACTCGAATCTTCGCCAACAAGTTTTACATTAATGTTAGATTCTGCCATTTGATCTGCGTTTGTAAATAATCTTTCAGTAACAACCAAGCGTGCGTTCTTATGTAAAATGATGTCTGTATCTCTTACCGTTTTATCTACTCCCTTAATCTGTACCATTTCAAGCTCTACGAAACCGTTCTCTTCCACTTCTATTATAGTTTTCGGATTAAGTATTATCTCTCCCTTGCCGCCGCCTTCTCCATAATGTTTTTCTACGTACTTCATATGTGCACCCTTGCGCACAAAGAACTCATGGATGCCATCATGCTGTTCACTTTCACAGCTCGAATTATGAATGCCGCATCCGGCTACTATCACGACATCAGAGTCTTCCCCTACTTCAAATGTGTTGTAAACCACATCTGTAAGTCCTTCCTGTGAAACAATTACTGGAATATGAACACTTTCTCCTTTTGTTTCTGGTTTTATAATTATATCAATACCTGGTTTGTCTTTTTTTGTGATAATGTCTATATTTGCTGTAGTATTCCGGCCAATCCCTTCCCCATTTTTCCGAATATTGTATGCCCCCTGCGGTACTTCATGTAAATCAGCTATTTCATCTAGGATTACTTTATCTATTGCATTCAGCATTATCAGTACCTCCTTTTATACAGTTATTCCTGCACTCACAACCTGAATCAAGGTGCGATATTTTATCTAAAAACTTTTCATGCGTTGTTATTTCACTGATTTCACCGTTTTGTAATAGAATGATTTCATCCGATAATCGTAAAATACGCTCCTGATGGGATATAATAACTATAGTTGTATCCTGCCTCTCATGCATGTTCTCAAATGTTTCCGTAAGTCTTTGAAAACTCCACAAATCAATTCCTGCTTCTGGTTCATCAAATACAGCAACCTTTAGATTTCTTGCTAAAACACTTGCAATCTCAATACGCTTTAATTCACCACCCGAAAAGGTAGTATCAATTTCACGATCCAGATAGTCCTGTGCGCATAGACCTACGTCATAAAGAAGCTGGCATTTATCAATTTCATTTCCTGCAGCCGCCAGATTTAACAATTTACTTACAGTTAAACCCTTAAAACGTGCGGGTGCTTGAAATGCATACCCGATTCCTGCTTTGGCTCTCTCTGCAATACCCATGTTCGTGATTTCCATTTGATCCAGAAATAATTGTCCATCATTAATGGGAACGATTCCCATGATTGCTTTCGCTAATGTAGATTTTCCGCCACCGTTGGGACCCGTTATGACATATATTTTCTTTTTCTCCAAAGTCAGGTTTATATTCTTTAATATCTCTACTTGATTATCATTTCCCTGCAATGTAACATTCATATTTTTTATTGTTAACAATTTTGTCCTCCTGCTCTTTCTTCTAATTTTTTGTTTACAGGTTTTCAGCATTTTTATATAGTTCATCTATTTCATTCTTCGAAACAAACTTTGATAAAGCATAAGCAATCATAATAATTCCAGGGATATCAATCAGGAGTCTTGTCACTGCAAATTTAATTCCCAAGGACGCTATTTCAAACAGAAACATTGGAATTTTAGTCGTTGACCATGCGCCGATAAATATAAGTATGTTGGTAAACTTCACACCCTTTTTCATAAAGACCGCCGTGATAGGAAACGCACCATATAATGGTCCAGCTGCTGCAGATCCGAGTAATATGGATAATACAATTCCTTTTAATCCAGAACCTTCACCCATATATTTCACCATTGTTTCTCTGGGAACCCACACATCGAGAAGTCCCAATAATACAAATACTGGTGGAATTACAAACAACATTTGTTTGAATGAATCTACAGAAATACTGAAAGCCTTTAATCCTAATTCACGATTAACCACCGTAACAATTATAATCAGCGCGAAAACAACTAAAAACATCTGATATCTTTTTAGAATCTTTTTCATATTCCAGTCACCACCATTCCAATGATATATGCAACTAAAAATGAAAAAAGGAAGGCAAATACATTGCGTAATATGGTTAACTTCTTTCCAAAGTATTTCATTTCAATTGGAAATGTGACAACTCCAACCATCATCAACGTTGAAACAAATGCTCCTATCTGCATGTAACCTGCTCCACTTTCCAGAAGTAAAGCTGCCATTGGGAAAGCCACAAAACCTGGTATTAATGTAATTGCGCCAATAACAGATGCAATTACAACTCCCAGCCATCCAGAGTCACTCCCAATGATTTTAGAAATTGTTTCTGTATTTAAAATTGCCAACATGATTCCTACGATTAAGAGTACAACCAAAAGCTGTGGTAAAATATTTTCAAATGCCTTCCATGCTTTTTTCAAGGACATTTTTGTTTTCTTTTTATCTTTCAAGAACGAAATGATTAATAATATTATAGTAAGTCCATAAAACAGATAGGTGTCCATCAAAATGCTCCTTTCACATCCATTATTTCCTAAACATATTTTTGTCTGAACATTTATCGATTTCAGCCTACAAAGCAATATGGCTAATGCCATATTGCTCTGTTAACAGATTTTCTATTTCATTATACACCTTTTTGACTTCTAAAACTACATATTTTACATCTCGATATATTACTCAAAATATAATCGTTCCCATTTAGGTTTCGTTTCTACTTTCTAGCGTTACTTTCTTTCTGTCATAGCACCATATGCCGCAGCAAATCCTCCAAAACATATTCCAACTATCGGGAAAACAATCCAGCATATACGCCAACCATTAAATGCCAGTCCCCATACCAGAAATACAGCCACTGTAACAGGCCATACAACTGATGCTACAACACCAACAACCCTGTTCTCTTTTTCCTTCTCAGGTGTATACTCACCAACTCCAAGTATTTTCTCATATCCTTCTTTCATTCCACCTGGACATATGAACAGATAGCAGGCTACAGCCACCAGCAGAATTAATGAAGCTACTCCAACCTCCCTGAGTATTACATTCTGTTCACTCAGTGCTACTAGTATCAGCAGTACAATGACACCTAGAATACATAATGCCACGCCCGTCGTCACTGCAATAACATTGACCGTTCGATCCTGTTCCATTCTCTTTGTCAATTCTCTACGTAGCGTTTCCGGCAGAGCAATCCCTTTTTCCATATATTCATATCTCTCAAATTGCATCCCTCCAATAATAAAAAGAGGTACTGCAGCTGCAACCGTGAGTAACATCATGATGGGTGGTATCACTCTGCGTGTACTTTCTGTAAATAAACCAAAAGCTGAATTTGAATTATCTAAGATTCCAAAAAGTAGAATCATCGCAGAAACACCCAACAGTATAAGCACAACGCCAAACGCTGTCATTCGATTCTGCTTTGCTCTTGCCAAAAAATAGGCATCTGTCTCCTCCCTTGTCACAAGTCTTTTTTCCGGTGCTACAGCGGTCGCGGTTATATCGGTCTGTGACGAAGAAATACCAATATCCTTCAATAATTCATCAATATTTCCAAATTCAGATATAACTGTTCCAACCGCCTCATTCTCAGATTTTCCCTCTGCCTTAAGTTCATGATACTTATCCTCCATATTGGCCGCGAGATCATTCTTAATTTTCTGCATCTGCTCTGTCTGTGCCACTGTAGCGAACATCGTATTCAAATAATTCATAATTGTATCCATCACTCATTCTCCTCCTTAATAAACTGATTAACTACTTGCTTCGTAATATTCCATTCCTCGCATTTCTCGCGATAATAACATCTTCCCGACTCTGTGATACTATAATATGTCCGCCTTTTCCCAGAGGATTCATCAATAAAGGATGTAATATATCCATTTGTCTCCATTCTGCTAAATGCAGAATACAATGTTGTTTCCTTTATGATATACTTTTCCTCAGATAGTTCTTTGATGCGCTTTGATATCTCATATCCGTAAGACGGTGCTTCCATCAATAAATATAGAATCATGGTATCATTATATCCGCGAATCACATCACTACTAATCAATACATCACCTGCTCTCTAAAATACTATGCTGCTTTACTATGCCTGTCGTACTACGGCTATCATACTGCGTCTGTCGTACTACGTCTGTCGTAGTACATAGTAGCATATACAAAATCTAATGTCAATAGAATATTTTTTTCCTTTTGCAATAATCGATTTGTAATGATAAAACAAAAAAGGTGCTCTACAATTAATCATCGTAGTGCACCTTTTTTAACATTTTATTTTCTTAAAATTTTCTCAAAATCCTCCGCATTAACAGGTCGATAAAAATAAAACCCTTGTATTTCATCACAATTTTTTTGACTGAGAAAGTCTAGCTGCATTTCTGTTTCGACGCCTTCAGCAATGACTTTCAGACCAAGATTATGAGCTAATCCTATGATACCTAATGCAATTGCTTTATCCTTATCGCTTTTATGGATACTTCGCACAAATTGTATATCCATTTTGATACGATCGATTGGCATGCTGGTCAAACGACTTAATGAAGAATACTCTGTACCAAAATCATCAATAGATATAGAGATACCCAGTTTTTTTAAAGCACTAAGCACCTCAATGATATATTCTGATTCATTAACAGCGACACTTTCTGTGATCTCTAATTCAAGATACCGTCCTTACATAACGTCGTTATGTCTGCTCGTACTGTTTCTCTACCCCCTGTAGTTTCTCCTGTGCTTCCATTAATTTTTGCTCATTATCCATTCTTCTTCTCCTTTCTTTGGCACGTAAAAAGGAACCTGACTAAGTATTCCCTTCAGCTTCCGTTGCCGGAAGTTTGTATGTAGTTTTGAGTTCATTTCAGTCACTCCCTAGTTTAACAATATCATAACAATTATGATTTGAAAACGGACATTTACAGGACATTCTGCATTTATTTTGGCTGGATTTGTTCTAATATAATTTTTTCAAATGTAATAATGCCATTTTCAATTTTATTTATAGCATTCTCCTTATCAAGCAATTTAACTATATTCATCATTTTCTCTTTTCTATCTTCTTCATTTTGGTAGTAAATAACTGATTTTGTGGCTGTTAGAAGAATTTCCTTCAAAATGTCTATGTCTGTCTCATCTAGGGAGTGACCGAACGCATGTACTTCAGCTTTATCACTTTCACCAGTACGATACCCATGTCTGTCAAAAATATCTGTTTCGTACCTGCTCATATCAAGCAACTGTGTTTTATGTATTAATCTCTGCATATACTTCTTAAAATATAATTGTGTAAAGTCATCTTTGTCTATATCATGAAATCCCAAAATTATATTTTGATCTTTTAGACTTCCATGAATATGAATAACTTCATTCGATTGAATCCCGTAATTCTTATATGTATCCGTATAGTTAAATGTTATGGCTCCTTGAGCACCTATCTCCTTTATCTGTTTATATATAATTTCACAGGTATTTTCTCTCCGATATGGTTCAAAATACTTTAAATACATCCAAAGACTTTCGCAAAAATCATCGAATTCTTTCTCAATCACTGTATAAATCTTCTTCCTATTAATTCCTTCAATCCTACTTACATAATCATCTTTCAAAATAGAACTATTATTAAACTTAGTAAAAATATTTGAAAAACTACTTTTCAAAAAATTAAGTCTGCAAGAACACTCTCCACTATTTGAATAAATGTTAACTTGATTTGGGTAATTAAAACTGTTTATTATATAGTCTAAATCATAAATACATTTCATAAGCAAAATCTCAAAATCTATCCAACCATTAACATGTTCCGAGTATAAAATAAAATACTTAACAAAAGAATTGTCAAAAAATGAACTTTGTTTTTTCACGATATTGCTCTCAATACCTAAATCCATATAATTAATTTTTTCACCATCCAAGTCTTTCATAAAATTAATATAATCTGAGTATCTTGTTTTCATGTCATGATGTAGATCAAATCCATTCCCTAACACTAGTATTCTTTTCATATAATCTCCTTCCAAATAAGAGTTAAACAAGTAATATAAGAGGATTGTTACTAACGAAATACAATTATTGGGACAATAAAATGAATATGTTTTACCAGAGCTTAGCGACCCAAGGAAAGATAGCTTGGCTATTTGGCATCGCAAATTGCACTACCACCTTTAGATGGAATAAAGTGCGCCATTAGTTCCTAATGGATACTTAACGTTAAACTCAGATAGAAACCACATTAAAATATCTTCATAAAAATATACTATAACATTTCTCTTTTATCTCCTCCTCAACTATTTTTTTTATTATTTAGTATAGCTGAATGATTAAAATAATAAATGTATAATTTATCATAAACTTTTACACGTAACTTTTTTATTACTTTCTTTAAAACTATAATTATTGATAAAAGTGTTATAATTGAAAAAATTAAACTTATTATTTGATATATATTACTATTCATATTTCCGTTTACAATACTATTAAAACAAAATAATAGTAAATAATAGAAGACAAACGAACATATTAAAAATGTAATAATTACACATAATCCAAGTATCATAAAGGATAAAATATTTGACTTTTTATTACATTTATCCTTCTCGTTACAGATTATTCTGTCAAATTCTTTTGCTTTTGTTTTAAAACTAGAATATTCTGTTTTTAATGATTCTTCTTTATTATTGATATCAATTTCTTTTTGTAATACCTTTCTTTCTTTGCTTTCTATTTTTTCTTGTTTCTTGTTTAATTTACCTTCTTTTATATTTAATTCGCTATTTTTCTCACTATATTCATTTTGAACTTTATTTTGAATATCTGGTAACATTCTATTCTCGACATCTCTATTGAAATCATCAAAAAGAATATTTTGCATATCATCACTAATACTATCCCTATCATTTTTTGTTATTCTTGATATACGATATAATAAGTTCTCGTCATATCGTAATAACATTGAGTTTCTTTTTAAAACTTCATCTGGTGATTTTATGTTTGAATCTATAATTCTTAGAACTTCATCCAAAATTTCTTTAGTTGGTGATAATGCGGCATATGCATTTTGTAAAAGTAATAATTCTGATAATTTACTTTTTTCGTTATAACAACTTAGCCAGATTACCGATGCCAAATCCATGTCGCTGTAAAAAAGCATACTATTTCCATTTCTACAAAATTTCTTCGCTGAATATATTAATTTAGAATTAGAAGATAGGAAAATATTATTATTATTTCTAATTTCTTTTTCATATAAAACGAATTCTATTGAATTGCAATCATTAATAAATCTGCTATCTGATAAACCCGATTTATAATTTATTTGACTATAAACAATACCTTCCAATAATGTTCTATCAATATGCCATTTCTGTTCTTCGATTAATTCTTTATATGATTGAAGATATAGAACACTAATCTCAATATCATATTCGGGTAAGGTAATTTTAGATTCTTCTTTTATTTCTTTTTGTATGTTATAAATCCACAATGAAATTTGAGCTGTGTTGGTTTTATTTCTCCTATAAAAATCTAAATCCAAATATATTCGAGATGAAGAATCAGATATATATTTTTCAATTATACCAATCATCTCTTCTACATAATAATCAAAAGTGTATATTTTTCCTCCACTTTTCTTGATTAATAGTAGAAGCTCTCTCATTGACTCTTTCCTATATTCAGTGTCTAAACCAAAAGCATCAACCAAAAGCATTGTATCTAGAATTATTGATTTATCACTTAAAATAATAGTATCTTCTGTATTATCTTCTTTAAAGAAATTGTATAAAGCAGAAGAAGCGAAATATCCTTCTTGTAATTTTCGTATTTTATCAAAACATCCAATTGAGCTTCTATGTTCTGCTAAAATGAATTTTGCGACTTTAAAATTATCAGATGATGTCTTCTTATCAGTTTGAATTTTTTCAACATTATCAATACTTCCATATGCTTTTGCATTATATTCTTCAAGAAAATTAACTAATATTCTTTCTGCGTCTTTCTGTGAAATTTTAGATAAGATATTTTCTTGATTAATAAAATCACATAGTCTTACCGTAACATCTGTAATTATTTGCTTTATATAATTTAATTTCTTTTCGAACTCACTTTTATCTGGATTTTTAATAACAGAGTATTTGTATTTACCTTTATCCTTCAAACATCGTAATGTATTAGTTTCATTCTTGCTAATATTCATTAGTACTTTTTCTATTACTTTTGCTTCAATTCTAATACCAAAATCTTCAAACATAGTTTTGACTACATCAAATATATCTATTTCCTCTCTCGGCCTGCTATTTATTGATTGTATAACAAATGGTTCTATCATTTGTAGGTAACTAATATTCTGTTCACTCGCATATGATGCAAGCATAGCATTTGTTGTTAGAGCATTATTATGTGTCATATCTGTTATCCTCCATCTTTCCATATGTATTTCCTCCATTCTACCATCTATAATATTTTTTTCAAGAACAATTGTAAATGTAGAAAATATATTCGTTGACTTTCACAAACAATGTATATTTGTCATATCTTCACAAAATTATTGATTTTTTAGTATATAATCAATGTAATTAGTTTTTAAATTTTGTACAATTTCGCATAGTCTGTAACTCTAGTTTTACTCTTTACACACAAATCAGTTACATCTAGGACGCTTTATATTTCACACTTCTCACCCAACGCCGTACCCAATCTGTACCCAATTCCATGTGATCTGCTACAATATTTTATGATAAGTTACGGACATAAAAAATCCCCGAATCGCTGAATATATAAGTGACTCGGGGATTATACTTCCCTCTGTGTTTCGAGGCGTTCCCTCACTATTGCTGCGCAACAGCTCGTGACACGGTATTCGCCGTGTCTCCTCATAGGAATAAAAAAAACTGGAACCAAGTAAACTTGGTCCAGCCATTTTCATTCCTATGGGGAACACTTCTCATTGCTTACGTGTTCATCATATTCGAAGTTTGCTTTGCAAACTACGAATTCATCTGCTTTGCAACTTCTGCTGCAAAATCTTCGCTCTTCTTTTCAAGGCCTTCGCCTGTTTCAAAACGGACAAATTTCTTAATTACAATGTTTGCACTATTTGCCTTCGCAACTTCTTCCACATACTTTGATACAACCTGCTTACCATCTTCTGCCTTAACATATACCTGATCCAAAAGACAAATTTCTTTTAATTCCTTATTGATACGTCCCATAACGATGCCTTCGATAATCTTATCATTTGCATCTGGCTTTTCATTCTTAGCCTGAACCATTAAAATTTCTTTTTCTTTTGTAATATAATCAGCATCTACTTCACTTCTATTCGTAAACATTGGCTTTAATGCAGCTGCCTGCATTGCTATATTCTTGCCCATTTCTTTTATTGCATCATTTACGATATCTGTCTCAACATCAATCAATACACCGATTTTTCCGCCAGCATGAATATAAGATGCGATAAATCCATTCGTCTCTTCAATCTTTTCAAATCTTCTGATATTCATATTCTCGCCAATAATTGAAATCTGTGATGCTAAAGCTTCTTTTACAGTAAGAGAAGAGTCTTTCTCCCATTTTTCTGCCAAAAATGTATCCATATCTTCTGCTGATGTTTTAAGTACCTGTGCTGCAACATCTGCTACATAGGTCTGGAATTTTTCATTTTTTGCAACAAAATCAGTTTCAGCATTGACTTCAACAACAACTGCTTTCTTTGCATCTGCTGATAAGCAGGTTGCTACGATACCCTCTGCTGCAATACGTCCTGCTTTTTTCTCTGCTCCAGCAAGACCTTTTTCTCTAAGAAAATCAACTGCCGCATCCATATCTCCATCAGTTTCAGTAAGTGCTTTCTTGCAATCCATCATGCCTGAACCTGTTATTTCGCGTAATTCTTTTACCATTGCTGCTGTTACTACCATATTATTATCCTCCTTTATCTAAAGCAATAAGCAGGGTACTAGACTCTGCTTATTACCCGTATCAACATTATTATGCTTCTATTTCTTCTGTTGCAGTCTCTTCAACTGCTACATCTGTAGTTTCACTATATCCGTCAGCTGTTTCGCCCTGATTTGCTTCAATAACAGCATCTGCCATCCTTGCAACAATCAATTTTACAGCTCTGATTGCATCATCATTACCTGGAATTACAAAATCAAGTTCCTCTGGATCGCAGTTTGTATCTGCAATACCAATAAGTGGAATGCCAAGTGTGTGTGCCTCTTGAATACAAATTCTCTCTTTCTTTGGATCTACTACGAAAATAGCATCTGGAATACGTTTCATATTCTTGATACCACCAAGATTTTTCTCTAGCTTCTCCCATTCTTTCTTTAGAGTAATAACTTCTTTCTTAGGAAGTACATCAAATGTTCCATCCTCTGACATTCTCTCAATCTGTTTCAAACGTCCAACTCTTGACTGAATTGTCTTGAAATTTGTTAACATACCGCCAAGCCATCTCTCATTAACGTAGAACATGCCACAACGCTCTGCCTCTGCTTTAACTGCATCCTGTGCCTGTTTCTTGGTTCCTACGAAAAGAATAGTCCCACCCTGAGAAGCAACACTTGCAATTGCATTATACGCATCATCTACCATTCCCACAGATTTCTGTAAGTCAATAATATAGATACCATTTCTCTCGGTATAAATATAAGGAGCCATCTTAGGGTTCCATCTTCTTGTTTGATGTCCAAAATGAACACCTGCCTCTAATAACTGTTTCATTGAAATAACGCTCATGTCTTTTACCTCCATTGGTTAAATTCGACCGCATATTTCCTCTCTGCAGGTTACCTGATTTTTAAAAATATAGTAGTAAAATCAGACACCATCCTACAAATCCATATACGTGATTAATTACAACTTAAAAAGTATATCATAAGTAAAACCCCTGTGCAAGGGGTTTTTACTAAAAAAATTGTATTATTATTCTGCTGCTGAAGTTATTATTCCTGCAATCTCTTCGTAAGAGGAACCAGCCGGAATGGTATGCTTTCCAACCTTAATTTTATTATCATAATCATTGTCACATAAAAACTTGTCATATGCAGATGCACTTGCAATCAGACCTACATCTGCGAGCTTTCTGCTGACCGCATCCGAGCCGTTACCGCTCTCTACCTGTATTTCTATGCTAACTCCTGTATCTTCTTTTTCTGCTATTGTCACATCATTCTCTGACTGCGATGTACTTTGTTCCACATCCTGCTTTTTTGTATCATTACTATCGGCCGAAACAGCCTTCACAGGCTGAAGAACTACTTTATCTTCTGAAACTGACTCCTCTGAAACTGACTGCTCTGAAACCGACTGGTCTGAAACCGTTTGCTCTCCCTGCTCCTCATTCAATATATGGTCATCCTCTGTCGCATTACTTGGTAATAATACTTCGTTTTCTTTTACCATCCCCAAGTCCTCAGCATATTCAATGATTTCTTCATCTGTCAGTTCCTTATGCGTGCCTATTGAAATCCCCATAATGATTGCCGTAACAATAATACCAATTCCGAGGCCTCTCAAATAATACTTTAATTTCATATTTACATCCCTTCAAATAGATCAAGAACTAACTTTACTTCACCAAGACCTAGACCAAGTTCTTTTGCAATCGCAATATTGGATTTCCCTTCTTTATGAAGTTTAAGTATCCTGCTGTTATTATTATTATTACTTCCTCCAACTGTCGAAAAATCATGCGACATCTTATTGATGGATGCTATTTCTTCTGTTTCTGTTAAAACAGGGGGCTTAGTCGCTTCCCTCAAAATCTTCTTTTCTTGTGTCGTTGATAATAAGATATTACCCATATTCTCTGCAAGACTGCTAAAAATCGGTTGCGGCTTCACTTGTTCCATTTGTCTCCCGCCCGAAGTTTTATCTGTATCCTGCCCATTCTTTATTGTACTATCTGATTTCATGAACTGCTCTGGCGTTTTACTCTTTTGGAGTATTCCCGCTGTTCCCGTAAATGCTTCTGTCTTAACAACATCCCTCGAATATCCTTCATTCGACGTAGCTTGCATGACCGCAGCCATTGCTTCCTCTTTTGTTGCTTCTACTTTTCGGACTGTATTCTTGATATCTATTTGTTTGTCATTTAACATATCATAAAGAAACATCACTTCTTTATGATTTCTGTTGATTTCTTCTAATACGGTATTAGAATATTCATTTACAGCCATAATCTTCTCATTAGACACCTTTGCAAGCGAGCGTTCTGTCTTCTCCATCGCATATTCTACGGTTTCTTCGACTACTTCATCAATACGCTCTTTGACATTTGTAATCTCATGATCAATTACTTCTTTTATTTTTTCCTCACTCTTCATACTGACATCCTCGCCCTTATGAAGTTTCAGTTCCGGAATAATGAAACTCGCCGCAAAAATAAGCGCCCCCAATATCAGGAGCGTTATCTCAATAACCGTCATAGTAGCATATCTCCCATCTTGCCCTATATTTTGATATCAAAACCAGATTGTTGTTTGATTGTAACCTTCCCATCTTTTTCCTTCTGTTTCTTATGCTTACCATCACCACTCGTATACTCGTTTCGTCCTTTTTCCTTTGCATCATGTTTCGTATCCGTCTTATCGCTGTCATCTGCATGATGTACTGTTCTGGCATTTTGATCAACTTCATGCGCAAACTTATTATGAAAATTATTTTGGTCAATTACGTCTTTCTCAACCTCATTATGTCGCAATGCAGAAACATCCTGTGCTCTAGAAATCATACCATTAACTTCTATCGGACTAATTATGACAAACACCTCTTTTCACTAAATATGACTGATCTGTGCTTATAAACCTATCATTTTTACATCGCCACCACGCTTAACAAACTTACAATGTTTATATGATTCCTTCACATATAATGATACATCAGATATTGTAATCTTTGTGCCCGGATAGACCTCGCTCTGCACATTCACCTGCGCTACTGTGTCCTTATCCATAAACCCGTCAATACTTTCCAGCTCGCTTTCATCACTCTTTAACTGTGCTTGTTGTGCTTTGCATGTCTCAACCAGTTTCTGAACATATTGTGCCTGCTCATACTGTAATTTCTCTCCAGCTGCAATTTTCTGGCCCATTGCTGTTAATACTGGTTGCATAGAAGCAATTACTTTTTTTGCATCACTTATATTTTTTATAAGAACATTGATTCTTTCCTTAATGGTCGGATCAACCCCAACTTCTATGAAAGTATCGGTACCCATAGACGAGCCAATTATTTTTGCTGAAATCATATTACTTGCGCAAACAGTCCCACCAGTGATAAATCCTTTTCTACCTGTAACATCAATATCGCCCTTTGCTGATACATGACTATGTAATATCGCTTCCGTGTGCACAAATCCTCCCGCATTGACCGTTGCATTTTCTATGAATTTAGAAATGATATTCCCTTCGGCCGTGAGTGTTCCACGGTTCATACCATTGATACCTCTTGTTATGATAATATTGCCACCAGCCTGTAATACTGCACCTTCGACAACTCCCTTTACCTCAATATCTCCGCCTGCTTTTAAAGAAAAGCCTGTCTGCACGTTACCTCGTACAAGAACATTTCCTGCGTACTCAATATTTCCCGTTGATGTATCTACGTCATTAACCTCATAAACATCTGATACAAAAACCTTATCATCTACAAGTGATACATGACCATTAACAGATGCTGTCAAGGTCAAACCATCCTCTGACAATTCAATGTTTTTCCCATATTTCAACATCTTTTTTTTAACGTCAGCCTGAGGAACTCTTTCTCCCGTAACGTTTTGCCCGGCTTGCCCAGGATTTTCCTTTGTCAATACTGCTAAAACCTGACCTTCTGTACATTTACTAATTGTCTGAAGATCAAAAAAATCAACAGAACCATCTTCATTCATTTTAGGCTTGACATTTGGATTTGTATTAAAAAAGTACTCGATTTTGGCATCACTTCCCTGAATTGGTTCAATTCCTTTCGCAACCAAATAATCTGTACAATATTTTCTATCTTGCAAAAATCCTTTTATAACGTTTTCATCTATACCAACTATGACCTTATTATATCCTAAATCACTGATTACTTCCTCATATGTAAGGACGTCTCCTTCACTTGACGGTGGATAAAACCTTACAACTGCCTTCATCTTATCGGGTGCTAATTCTACACTCAATGACTCACGCTCTGCATAGCCCTCCCGTTCATCCAACAATACATCCTTTTGCCCATCTAAAGTAAGAAGCGCTTTGTTTAATTCAACCTGATTATATTTGTTGTATCCCTTACGCAATAAGTAATCTTTCAATTCGTTAACACGTATTGCTTCTCCACCACCCGCTGGTGCAAAAAGGCGAATATAAATACTACCACTATTCATGACCAATTGAAAAAACCCGTTTCTTGCGTCCATACAATCCTCCCTCATGTACTTTATTTAAGTCTCTGTTACGATTCCCATATATCGTCCCATCTTTGTCTTCATCTTCTGCAACCCCTTCGTGTGAAGCTGCGAGATTCTTGATTCTGATACTTCAAGTATATTGCTAATTTCCTTCAACGTCAATTCCTCATAATAATATAGTACTATAACCTTACGTTCCTTTTCAGTCAGTAAATCAAGCGACTCACTTAACATGGATTTTAATTCATTCTGCTCAATCACGTCCTCTGGCTGCTCAAATTGTGCTGGTGCATTTTTATCATTAGGTACTTCTGACCCCTGCTCAATATATTCATTCAAAGACATAATACTGGTGGCTTTCATCTGCGTCTGCCAATCCAAAAGATCTTCTTCCGTAATCGCAAGCTCAATAGCAATTTCAGCATCGGTTGCGTTCTTTCCTGTCTTTTCCTCAATTTCCTTGATTGCCATATTTATCTTTTTCTGTTTCTGTCTAATTGTTCTTGGAATCCAGTCCATTTTCCGAATCTGATCAAATATCGCCCCTCTAATTCTAAGGCTTGCATAAGTCTCAAATTTAACCGCTTTTTCAGGATTGAACTTATCAATTGCATCAATCAAACCAAAAATCCCATATCCAACAAGATCATCATACTCAACACTATATCCTAAATACATGCTTAATCGCCCCGCAACTACCTTAACAAGCGGCGCATATTCAAGTATAATCTTTTCTCTGCATTCCGGGGTTCTTGATTTAGCATATTCAGCCCACATTTTTTTCCTTAATGTCTCATCCATTTGCCTCATCCTCGTTGCCGTTGTTTTCGTTTAATTCTACACCATCACCTGATTGCTTCTCTATCATTTCTCCACTGTCATCAACGGCATTTTCGTCTGGTAACCGAAAAGAATCCAATATCCTCTTCACAACAATACCTAACACCAAAAAAATAATCAAAACCCAGAACAAAATAAATAAAGTGTCCCTAATATCATAACCATCAATGTATGTAACAATGCATGTCACTGCTCCTGCCAACAACATCACAATCGCAGGGATTCTTTTTGTATTCATATAGCATCTCCCATTAAATCGTTTTTGGTGCTTTTCCTACTGCTTTAATTAAAAATTCTCCAGTTTCTGGGTAAAACTCCACAGTACGTCCATAATTTGCTCCCGTGTCCTCCGCTAAAATACGAATCCCCATTTCTTTTAGTTTTAACTTAGAAGCTTCAACATTCCGATCACCTATAGAAACCAATTCAGATTTATTTTGAAAAGAGAACATTTGTGCTCCGCCAGCTATCTTAGCAACTATGCGACTTTGAACTGCTCCCTCCTTCAACATTAAATTCACCAATTCAGCAATACCGGTATCTGCGAATTTAGGTTTGCTGGAATTATTTTGTATTTTAGTACTGTCAGGAAGCATAATATGTGCCAATCCACCAATCTTTTTAACTGGGTCCCTAACTGCTATGCCAACGCAGGAGCCGAGTCCTAAAGTGGTAATTGCATCCGGACTTTTACATAATTGCAAGTCAGCCATACCTACTTTTATCATTTTACCCATTCTAAGTTCCTATCCCATATTTGTATTTTGTAAAATATCGCTCTGCAACGTTTGATTTTTATTCAAAAAATCACATGCCCAATGAAGTTAAAATCTTATCATATGACTCTAAATCGGGTACTAATATAAAATATCCATCCAGCTTAACCTCATCTGAAAAAGCTGTTTGTATTAACAATATTCTATCTCCTAATGTTCCAAACTCGATTGCTGGCACACTAAGAATAGCACCTGCCATGTCAATACTGATATCTGGTATCGAAGATATTATTTTAAGATTTGTGAGTGTAGATAGGGAGGACAAATAAGAGCCAGTGATGATATTACCGATTTCCTTTAGCGCAGAAATTTCCATATCCGTAAATTTGCCCTCGTGCACCTCTTCCATGCCCATTAACTTCGCCACTAATATTCTTGCTGATTGTTCTTCTAGAAGAAACATAATGCTACCAGTAATATCACCTTCAACGGCTTGATAAATACCTGCCATAATCTGCTCTTCGCCACCCATCGCTTCACCAACCTCAGAAAACTCCAGCAGTGCAACCTTGGGCACTTTCATGTCAACCTTAGTCTGTAATAATTGTGCTAGAGCAGTCGTGGCATTTCCAGCACCAATATTCCCCAGTTCTCGTAAGACATCAAAATACATGCCATCAACATGATCTAAATCAAACTTAGCCATAAATGCTTACCCCATATCTGTCACAAAGTTTCAGACAGTCTCTCTTTCAGATACCACTACATTCAAATCTAACAGTGAAACCAGAGTATCATTGTATTTACCTATTCCATTAATAAACATTGGTGTATCATCTTTAACATCATACGAAATCTTCTCAATATTCGCTTCGTCAAGAGTGACAACTTCTTTAACCTCATCAACGATAACTCCAATTGGTGCATTCTGTTCCAATTTCAAAATGATAATCCTTGTCTTATTCGTTATTTCGTCTTCTTCCAGATTCATTTTAATACGAATGCTCATTACTGGCACTACCTCACCGCGCAAATTAATAACACCTTTAAAATAAGGTTGTGCTTTTGGAACACGCGTAATCTTCTGCATGCGTACGATATTCTCTATATACTTGATATCAATACCGTACTGCTCTGCACCTATTTGAATCACAATATACTGTGTTGTTGTATTTCCTACTTTTAATTCATCCATATGTTTTCTACCCCCTACTATATCAATGCATTGGCATCTAATATCAGTGCCACTTCACCGTCACCCAAAATTGTTGCACCACTAATCATTCTGCTACTGCAATTGATATATTTGCCAAGTGATTTGATAACAATCTCCTGCTGACCAATCAATTCATCAACTACAAGTCCTGCCATGGAATCACCCTTTCTGACAATAACAACTACCATAGCTTCCTCTTTGCTCTTCGTTGGTGCAATATCAAGTATTGTATGCATTCTGATAAGCGGAATAACACTGCCTCTCAAATTAATGACTTCCTTCGCCTGTACATACTTTACTTCGTTTTCAGCTATTTCTTCTATTGTCTGAATAGAGCCTAAAGAAACAGCATACTTTTCTTCCCCGACAACAACCATAAGTGCTTGTATAATCGCGAGAGTAAGCGGTAAACGAATCGTAAATACGCTACCTTCTCCCAGTTTGCTCTTTACACTGACGTCTCCACCCAGAACACCAATCTTAGATTTTACAACATCAAGGCCAACGCCTCTTCCTGATATATCAGATACTACTTTTGCTGTAGAAAAGCTAGGTAGGAACAATAAGTCAATAATATCCTTGTCACCCATTGTCTCAGCCTGCTCTGCTGTAATCGTACCACGCTCGATAGCTTTTTGACGTACTGCAGCAACATCTATTCCATTACCATCATCTTTGACTTCAATTACTACATTATTTCCATCCTGAAATGCATCTAAATGAATTGTACCAATTTCTGGTTTACCACGCTTAATGCGGACATCTGGCATCTCAATGCCATGGTCTACACTATTACGTAATAAGTGCATCAAAGGATCACCAATTTCATCGACAACTGTACGGTCAAGTTCTGTTTCTTCACCTGACATATACAATTCCATTTTTTTGCCTAACTTTCCTTTTAACTCGCGAATCATTCTTGGGAATTTAGCCAAAACGCTTTCAATTGGAACCATTCGGACTTTCATGACTGACTCATGCAGATTTGTCGTCACGCTCTCCAGATATTCAATCTGCTCGTTAAAACTTGTATTGGCAACATCGGATTCTCCAAACGAAACCAAACTATTCTTTGCAATAATCAATTCGCTTACCAGATTCATTAAAACATCCAGTTTTTCAATATCTACTCTGACTGTTCTGTTAACAACAGGCTTTGCCATCGTCGTTTTTTTACTGGAAGATGTCTGCACATCATCTCTTCTTTCTTCATCCTCTGCCTTTGCATCAAATACTTCCATTATATCATTGTCATCTTCTTCTGGCTTACCACTCATCATTGAAATATCTTCTGCCATAATACGCTCACCTACCGCATCCTCAATTTCAGATACATACTTGATAGCTGCAATAATCTTATCTATATCTGCATCAGATACAAAAAACATACTGAAATCAAAATCAAATCTCTCATCTTCAATATCTTGTATGGAAGGCGATGAGATAATAATCTCTCCTAATTCTTCCAAGGACTTAAATACCAAAAAAGCACGTGCTGCCTTTAAAATACATGTTTCTTGTACATATACAGTGATTCCATATACATGTAGTTCTCTTTTAATTGCTTCTTTTACGCCCTGTATCTCAGACTTTTGTAATACAATTTCTCTCCACTTATTCAATTTACTATCACTTTTTGCTTCTACAGGCACTTCGGCGGGGCTCTTGTTCTCGACTACACTCTTCTTCTCTTTTTCTGCCCCTGCGCTACCATCTAAAATCTTAAGTAATGCATCAATAATTGGTTCATTATCGTTTGTTCCTTCATCTGAAGTCTGTTGAATTGCATTCTGATACCCCTCTAAAGCATCGAGTGCCTGAAACAGAATATCAATCAACTGTCCTGTTACTTTCAGCTTACCAGTTCTAACTTCAGAAAATACGCTTTCCATATTATGCGTCAGCTTCTGCATTCTTTTATAACCCATCGTTCCTGACATACCTTTTAAGGAATGTGCTGCACGAAAGATTTCGTTAATTGTAGCTTCATTTTCAGGCTCATTTTCCAACACCATCAATTGATCGCTCAGGCTTTGTAAATGCTCTTTTGTTTCGTCTAAAAAGATTTCTAAATATTGGCTTACATCCATATTATCGTACCCCCACGCTCTTAATAATTTCATCTGCTACTAGTTCAATCGGTACTACCGTATCAACAAGTCCCGCTGCAAAAATGCTCTTCGGCATACCATATACTGCACAAGTTTGCTCGTCCTGTGCCACTACTCTGACTCTTTTTTGTAATGCAAGATTCACGATACCTGCAGTGCCATCGCCACCCATTCCGGTGAGTACGACACAGATGATTTCATCAAATTTGCTTTCTGCAAGAGATTCAAACATATAATTTGCACATGGTTTGACGCCTTCCCTTGTTGGTTCATCAGTACATTGAATGACAGCTTCTCCGTCTTTCATGATAACCTTCATATGTTTTCCACCAGGTGCTACATATACATAACCAGCTCTCAGAATATCTCCATTTTCTGCTTCCTTTACAAACACCTCACTTAGCTCATTAAGCCGTTCCGCTAAAGACCTTGTGAAGCCTCGTGGCATGTGTTGCACTAATAAAATAGGTGCTTTGATATCTTTCTGAATTCTAGGAATCACTTGCTGAAGTGCCTTTGGCCCACCAGTTGATGCTGCAATAGCAACCACTTTGTTTGCATAACCACCCGCTCTTTGCGTAGCTCTGAAAATACCCTTTTTCTCATTTATTACCTTACGTTGCGGTATTACTTCAGTCTTCGTATACGTATGTGCGCTTTTTTCTTTATCTGCCTTGAAATTTGCATTTGATACAACATCTAACAACATAAGAAAATGATCCTTGAAAGCTGTGCTCTTTGTATCTGCAATATTTTCTGGTTTCTGAATAAAATCCAACGCTCCGTATTCGAGTGCTAATAACGTTTCTCTTGCACCTTCTTTTGTAGTCGTACTTGCCACAAGTATATTGAATGACAAATTACTCTTTTGTAATTCCCTAAGAAGTTCAAGTCCTGTCATGCGCGGCATATAGACATCAAGTACAATCGCATCATACTGCTTTTGCAATATTAACTTAAGCCCTTCCACACCATCATGTGCAATATCAGCCACTTCAAATCTATCATCTGCATTTATTATATCACAGATAACTCTTCTCATGAGTGCAGAGTCATCAATTACTAATATTTTTTTCTTCATATGTTCAACCTTTATCACGTCTGCGGTTTTTACGTTCTTCTTCAAATATATACCGTATAATGCCCTCTCTATCATCATTCATAATATTTGCAAATTGTATTCTATGCTCAAATTCGCCTGTTCTATTTGCAATCACTTCTGTCAACAGAACCTGTCCTACTAATTTGTATTCTATCATTTCTCCATTCACATATAAATTGAAAACAAATAAAATCAAAGACTCTACTGGATACTGTTCATGAGAAATAAATCTCGCACCGCCGCCACTAATATCAACGATAATACCGTTTGTAAGCGTAATATCTGTATCAATAAACTGAACCTTCTCCATAACCTTTGGAAGTTCATCTTCTTCCAGCTTACGGCAACGCATATCCAGCACACAATTCAGTCTGTAATATTCACGTCTCTGATACTTTCGCATATCTGTAGTAATCTCCATTAATAGAATGAAAATATTATTACTTTTATATCTATCAATCACTCTGGCTAGGCACTGATACAATCCCGTTTTTGTATAAAAGCAAATATTATATTCTCCATCCACAGGTAACAAAATGACCTTACCCTGTTCCATAGGCATGGCTATTTTAATCTGATCCTCGGATACAATATCGTAAACCTGACTTTTATATGTCTTCCTCGCATGTACAGATTTTTCCTCTTCTCCCTGTATTCTCTCGACCGTCTCTAGTTCGAGTTTGTCTCCCAAAGTTACAAATTTTGATAACATAGCCTACCTCACATTCATTTAATTTCTTTCCTGTTTAGATTTTTGCCGGTCACGATATTGGCAAAAAAGCCCGCCATTCCATGTTTCCTAAAAATCGGCTCACTCTCCTTATTGACAAGTGTGATTGCCAGATCTTCGAAAGCTTTTGCAGACTTAGCATTTGGATTTTCGATGCAAATTGGTGTTTGCTGCATAACTGCTTTTAACAACTGTGGGTCCTGTGGAATAATGCCAATAAACTCAATTGGAATTTTTAAGTATCTACTCACTACTGCATTTAGTTTATTAAATAACTGTTTTCCTTCTTCAAAATCCTCAACCTTATTTGTTATTACTTTAATTTGCGTCATATCACGATTAAATCGGGCATGTCTGTTCAACGCTTTCAGTAAAGAATAAGAATCTGTAATGGAAGTCGGCTCCGGAGTCGTAACAAGCAGGACTTCCCCACTCGCGACAAGAAATTCAAGTACTGCATCAGAAATACCTGCCCCCGTATCAATTATAATTACATCTGCAAGCATATCCAGCTCTGCAAGATTTTGAACCAAATAATTAATATAGTCTCTGCTGAGATTCGATAATCCTGCTATACCAGATCCTCCTGATATGAATCCTATATCCATCGGTCCCATAGTAATAATTTCTCGAATACTTTTTCCCTGATAAATTAAATCACTCAAATTATGTTTTGGTACAGCCCCAAACATGACCTCAATATTTGCCAATCCAAAATCGGCATCAAATATGATAACTCTCTGCCCCATTCTTCGAAGTTGAACTGCTAAATTAATAGACACATTGGACTTGCCAACGCCGCCTTTGCCACTTGTAACCGTAATTACTCTGGCCGTCGGTCTTATCGTCTGCTGGTTCATCTTAATGATGTTCCGTAATTGTTCTGCCTGATCCATATGCTATTTGCCTCCCAGTAATTGTTTAACTGTTGTTTGCGGATTAAATTGCTCAATATCATCGGGAACATTCTGACCGCAAGTCACATAAGACAAATCCGCACCTGTATGCAACTTCAAATTAAGTAGATTTCCAAGCGTTGTTGTTTCGTCCAGCTTTGTAAAAATCAACTTGTAATCCATCATTTCCGAATAAGTATCTGCGATACTGATTAAGTCACGATACTTCGTCGTTGCACTAACTACGAGATATATTTCTTTTTCAATATCCTCTCTAACACTATGAATATACTGACTCATATTATTTTTTTGTGCCTCGTTGTGGTGTGAATGTCCTGCTGTATCAATCAAAATATAATCGTATGCATTAAAATCAATAATTGCAGCTTCTATTTCCTCTGTCGAATAGACAACCCGAAATGGTACATCTAATATATTAGCATATGTGCGAAGCTGCTCTGCTGCTGCAATACGATATGTGTCTGTCGTCAACAGTGCCACTTTCTTTTTATCGCTTACACAGAACTTTGATGCTATCTTGGCAATCGTTGTCGTCTTCCCTACCCCAGTTGGGCCTACAAAAAAAACGACTTTTGGAATATTTTTAGCTGGTGTTATGATATGCGACTGCCCGAATTTTAATATCATCTTTTGATAGATGTTTGCCAGTATAAAGTCAATTGTTGCATTTGGTTTATTTATTTGTTCTATCTCGTCTAATAGTTGGTTCGCATATTTCTCATCTACTTCGTTGTTTATCATAGTATTATAAATTAATTTAATAAATGTAACCTTGCTATTGTCAACTTCCACATCATTATTAATTTTAGTCTCGTTTTCTTTACTCAACTGTTGTTCAATTAGGGAATGAAGGCTCTCCAGCTTTTCTTCAATCACATTTTCTGAATGTAGTAAATCTGAAGCACGTCTTGTAGGTTTTTCTTCCTCTTTAATAATATCAGCATATACCTGTTTATTTTCCTTTTTAGATACAGTCTTCTCGCTTTCTTCTTCTAATGCGACCGTTACTTCTATTTTCGCAGGTTTCAGGAAAAAGAAAAGACCTTTTTTCTTTATATTTTTAACATTCATTACGACAACATTACTGCCAAGTTCTTTTTTAGCCGTATTCACTGCTTCTTCTTCTGTTCTTCCTTGGAACTTCTTTATTATCACGCTACAGTCACCATCCCTACTGATTGTAATTCAACATTATTATCTATCTCATTATAGGATACTACAATCAAATCCTTAAAATAATCTTCCGTCAATCTCTTAAAATACATACGAACAATCGGAGAAGTAATCACAATCGGATTTTTCCCGAGATTTTCAAGCTTCGTGATTTCCGTTTTAACAGCTGCTGTTATTGCCTTGGTCTTTTCTGGGTCAAGTGTCAGATAAGCGCCCTGCTCAGTCTGTTTAACACTAGCCATAATATCCTGTTCTACCTTTGGATCAAGTGTAACAACACTTGTCGTCTCATTTGCAGGAAAATACTTCGAAGAAATAGCCCGTTTAAGGCTTTGACGCGTATACTCCGTTAACACATCTGTATCCCTTGTAACTGCAGCATGATCTGCCAGCGTCTCAAATATAGTAAGTAAATCTCTAATGGAAATACCTTCCTTTAATAAATTCTGTAATACTTTCTGTATTTCTCCGAGTCCAAGTAATTTTGGCATTAATTCTTCGACGAGTGATGGATTTGATTCACGGAGATTATTGACCAGATTCTGTACATCCTGTCTTGATAGTAATTCACTGATGTGCTGCCTTATAACTTCCGTCAAATGCGTTGCTATGATAGAAGGAGGGTCAACCACGGTATATCCCATACTTTCTGCTCTTTCTCTTTGGCTTTCCGTAATCCAAATTGCTGGTAAATGGAATGAAGGTTCAAATGTAGGGATTCCTGTAATTTCCTCCTCAACAAAGCCTGGATTCATCGCCATATAATGATCAAATAATATTTCGCCTTCGCTTACCTGTATTCCTTTTATCTTTATAATATACTGATTCGGATTTAACTGAATATTATCCCGCAAACGAATAATCGGAACAACTGTACCTAGCTCAAGTGCTACCTGACGTCGAATCATAACAACACGATCAAGCAAATCGCCACCTTGATTTACATCTGCTAAAGGAATGATTCCATATCCAAACTCCAATTCGATAGGGTCCACCTGAAGTAAAGATACTACATTTTCAGGCCGTCTTATCTCCTCTGCTGCAAGCTCACTTGCATCCACTTCCTTCTCTATTTGTGATATATCCAGACCATTTGCAATAACCCGTCCGGTTAATATAAAGGCAATACCAAGTCCCAAGAACAAAATCACATTCAAAGGTGTCATAATACCGAGGAATGCCAATGTACCTCCCACAAAATAGAGAACTTTTGGCACGCCAAATAACTGACTAACTAAAACGGTTCCAAAATCTGCGTCTTTAGCAGCTTTTGTAACCAGAATACCCGTTGATAATGAGATGAGCAGGGAAGGAATCTGGCTGACAAGACCATCACCAATGGTTAGTATTGCATACTTCTGAATCGCATCACCAAATTCTAAATTGAAACGCGTCATCCCCATTGCCATACCGCCAATGATATTAATAGCCGTAATAAAGAGTCCTGCAGTTGCATCTCCCTTTACATATTTTACAGCACCATCCATAGAACCAAAGAAGCTTGCTTCCTGCTGTAACTTATCACGTGCTATTTTTGCATCTGCATCAGTAATCGCGCCTGTATTTAAATCCGCATCAATTGCCATCTGCTTACCAGGCATAGCATCAAGTGTAAATCGTGCTGTTACCTCCGCAACTCTTTCGGAACCTTTATTGATGACCATAAATTGTACAATAATTAGTATGACAAACACAATTGAGCCGATAATCAAGTCACCGCCGCCGACAAATTCGCCAAATGTGGTAACAACATTTCCAGGATCGCCATCCTGCAAAATTAATTTCGTAGATGATACATTTAAGGAAATACGAAACATTGTTGTGAACAACAGCATTGTCGGGAAAAATGACATTGACAAAACATCCTTGGCAAACATCGTATTAAATAAAATTGCCAATGCAGTTGCAATATTAATTGCAAGACATACATCCAGCAGCCATGAAGGAATTCTGATAATTAGAAATATAAAGGCAGATAATATATATAACGCAACGCCAAAATCGGCCTTTTTCATCTTCAAAGCACTTCCTCCTTCTTACAACAATACCTTTTAGCTGACCTTATTCTTAGCATTGTAAACGATTGCAAGGACCTCTGCCACTGCCTGATATAGCTCTGGCGGTATGGCTGCACCTAAATCAACATTATAGTACAGCATTCTTGCAAGCGGCTTATTCTCTACTATCTCAATATTGTTTTCTTTTGCTGTCTCTTTAATCTTAGCAGCTAAAAAATCTTCTCCTTTAGCTATTACATAGGGAGCAGGGCATATCTCCGTATCATACTTAAGTGCTACTGCATAATGCGTAGGATTTGTGATTACAACATCTGCCTGCGGAAGTGCAGACATCATTCTGCGTCTTCCTGCCTGTAGCATTCTACGACGCTGCTGACTCTTTATCTTTGGATCTCCTTCTGCATTCTTCATCTCATCTTTAATTTCCTGCTTCGTCATCTTCATATCATCTTTAAATTTAAACTTTTGGTAAATAAAATCCGCAACTCCAAAAATTGCATAAAAGATACTGATTCTCAAACCAAGACTGATAACAATATCGCCTATTGCCTGTACTGCATTAATAAGTGGCATATCATATAATAAATAAATGACGTCAAACTGCTCCTTTATCGTCGAATAGGCAAGGTTTACAACTATATACACTTTAATAATAGATTTTATCAATTCAGCTATTTTATCTTTAGAAAAAAAACGTTTAAATCCTTTAATTGGATCCAACTTGTTAAATTTGGGCCTAAGAGGCTTTGTAGTTGGTTTCCAACGAACCTGTAATAAATCTCCTAAAAAAGCAACAATAACACCTGCTAAAAAAAGAGGGAACAGCATAATCATAATTCGCTTAACCGCTTCATTAAGCATAGAAGAAAATAATTTAACCGATATTTCTCCATTTACCAATTTAACCATTTCCGGAATGCGATTATATATATAAGCAAAATTTTCGATAAACTCTTTCCCTAATTGACCAACAAACATTTTTAAAACCACAAAAAAAGTTAATAATCCAAATGAGCTACTTAGCTCTTTGCTTTTTGCAACCTGCCCTTCTTTTCTGGCATCTTCCATCTTCTTGGGAGTTGCCGCTTCCGTTTTTTCCCCGCCAGGTCCATCCTTTGCAAAGAACTGCAAATTATATTGTAAATGAATAATTTCAGTATCCATGCAAAATCTCCCCCTATTCATTTACTGTAAACTATAAGCAAATGCCGTCATCATTATCTTCATTTCTTCAAAAATGAAATTGGCCACATTCGGAAGCATTCCTATTGTCAGAAACAGAATAGACATGCCCGTTAGTATCTTTATCTGAATACCAACCGAAAACATATTCATCTGCGGTGCCACCTTCGCCAATACACCTAATACACAATTTAAAATCAGCATAGAGGCTACTATTGGCAGACATATCCGAAAAGCAATTGACATATAGTCCGCCATAAACTGTGTAATGGCTATCAATAGTTTGTCTGTATTAATATGAACCCCTCCAACTGGTGCCAAGGAATAGGAGTCCACAAAAGCACGTAATATATAGTGATGGGCATCCATGATAAACAAAATCATCAACACACCATATTGATATAATATTCCTGTAAATCCAGATGCTTCTTTTGTAAGAGGATCCATCATTTGTACCATGGAAAGTCCTATTTCCATATCTGCTACTTTTCCTGCTAACAAAACAATGGAATTACATATAATCGCTCCAAAACCAATCAGAAGCCCTGTAATTCCTTCTTTCACAACTAGAATTGCATATCCAAGCACAGTCGAATATTCGAGAGCCTCATGTGGTGTCATTACTTCGTAAAGAAGAAACGCTGTGAAAAAACTCAAACCTACTTTGACGCGCCAAGGCACGTTTTGTGTGCCAAAAAAAGGGGCAATATAGATAAAGCAGCTAACTCTTGTCATAATCAACAAAAAATATTCCAAATCCTGCATTGAAAATGAATAATCAATCATATGTACAGTTACCTACCTTATATACACCGTAAAATCTGACCAGAGTTCTGTCATAAAACCCACCATGTTATTCAACATCCAATGACCACATACCATCATTCCAATAAAAATAGATAATATCTTTGGAACAAACGTAAGCGTTTGCTCCTGAATGGAAGTTACGGTTTGAAATATACTGACTATCAACCCGACAACAAGTGAAATTAGTAATAATGGCGCCGATGTTGTAATAATCGTATATAACGTTTCTCTGAAAATCAATGCAACATCATCAGCTGTCATATGCCTTCCCTTCACTTCCTAATAAAATGTTTTTACCAAATTCCCAATCACCAAATTCCAACCATCTGCAAGCACAAATAATAGAATTTTAAATGGCATAGATATTGTCGTAGGTGGAAGCATCATCATACCCATGGACATTAGTGTCGACGCTACTACCATATCAATTATGATAAACGGAATATATAATAAGAACCCTATGATAAAAGCTGTTCGCAACTCGCTTATAACAAAACTCGGTATTAATACCTTATTCGGAATACCCTCTAAAGAATCAACCTCGTCTATCTTTGCTATATCTAGAAATAACCTAACATCTTTCGTCTGTGTTTGCCCATACATAAATTCTCGAAGCGGTTCCATAGCCGTTTCAAAAAATTCCTCTTGTGTCATCTCCCCCGCTTCAAATGGTATGACAGCGTTTTCGTTGATTTCCGAAATAATGGGGCTCATGATAAAAAATGTTAAAATTAAAGTTAATCCAATCATGACCTGATTTGGTGGCGCCGTCTGCGTACCAAGTGCTGTCCTGAGAAAATGGAGTACAATAATAATTCTTGTAAATGAAGTTAACATAATGAGCAATATAGGTGCTAGCCCAATTAATGTCAATATGATTAAAATTCTTAACGTACCAGATAAGTTTCCTTCTCCATCCTGATAGGTAACCAAAAGATTATTACCAACATTTATTTCTTTCAAATCTTCAGGTGTTTCCGCCGAACCTGGTTCGCTAATTACCGTGCTTGGTCCGTCATCCTCCTCTGTAATCCCCAACTCATCTACCGAAGCAAATACCTGTTTAGGAATCATAAACGAAAGGATAGTCGCAAAAACCAACAAGCCCAGAATACAAAAAGCCCTCTTACTTATCCTTGCAAATGCTTCTCTCATAATATTTCTTCGCCTACTCTACTTTTTGTGTATCAGACCCTTGATATCTTTTGCTTTATTGAAAATTTCTTGAAAACTCAAGTCACTTCCAACTTCCAAAGGTGTGAAATCAATCTGATCTTCTGTCAGTTCGGTAAGCATTGTAATACTATCCTTACCAACAGCAATTACCAAATACTTATCCCCTGTCTTAATGATTTGAATAAACTTATTGGTAGTCACTTTAAATGTCTCAATTACTTCTATATTATTATTATGCATCTGCTTCTTTTGATACTTTCCCACAAAGCGTGTGGTAAAGTATGTAAGCGCTAACACAAAAATGAAAATAAAAATAACTGTTATAAATTGGGCAAAACTTTCTACGCCATTCGTCTTTAAACCTAATAATGCTGTCATAAATCTAACCAACTACTTTTTTTACTGCTTCTATCACGCGATCCGCCTGAAAAGGTTTTACAATAAAGTCTTTTGCTCCGGCCTGAATAGATTCTATAACCATAGCCTGCTGGCCCATAGCTGAGCACATTATGATAAGTGCTCCCGAATCATTTTCCTTAATCTTCTTCAGCGCTTGAATACCATCCATCTCTGGCATTGTAATATCCATCAATACCAAATCTGGCTTTAACTCACTGTATTTTTCAACTGCTTTAGCACCATTTTCTGCTTCGCCTGCTACATTGTAACCATTTTTCGTAAGGATGTCTTTAATCATCATTCTCATGAAAGCCGCATCGTCACAAATCAAAATGTTTTTCGCCATAATTTATCCACTCCTATTATTTTATTTGATAATCTCTGTTACCCTAACTCCAAAGTTTTCTTCGATTACTACTACTTCTCCTCTAGCTACAAACTTACCATTTACTAATACATCAATTGGCTCACCAGCAATTTTGTCAAGTTCAATAATAGTGCCTGGTGAAAAATCTAGAATGTCGCTGATTGACTTACTTGTTCTTCCAAGCTCAACCGTCACTTCAAGGGGTACATCCCGAATTAGTCCAATATTTTCCTGACTCTGCATCGTTCCAAGGTCACTTGAAAAATTTTGAAATTGTGCTGGTTGAATATTAACATTTGACATACCCATCTGCTGTTGCATCGGCATTCCCATACCCATGCCCATCGGCTGTTGCATTCCCATTCCCATCTGTTGTTGCATCGGCATTCCCATGCCCATACCCATCGGCTGCTGCATTCCCATTGGTTGTTGCATTCCCATTGGCTGTTGCATTCCCATTCCCATCTGTTGCATTGGCATCCCCATACCCATCTGTTGCGGTTCCATTTGCGCAGGTATTGACTGCTGTGCAACAGGTGGTGGTGCCATTTTAGGAGCAGGCACTGGTTCTTTTTGTGACATTCCCTGGTTGTCAATAAAATGATCATACAACGATTTTGCAAAATCAATTGGATATAATTGAATGATTGTACTATCAACCAAATCCTCTATTTGCATTTTAAACTTTATCCTAACAAAAGATCCGCTTAAGAAATCTGATAACTGATTATTGCCTGCCATATCATTTAAATCTACTAAATTTGCTTCTGGAGGACTAATATCTATCATTCTTCCTAACATAGAAGAGAGGGATGTTGCAGAAGATCCCATCATCTGATTCATCGCTTCGGATATGGCGCTCAGATGTAATTCTCCCAATTCTCCATCTATATTAGTACCGTCACCGCCCATCATAAGGTCGGTAATCACCTTTACATCGTCCTCTTTTAAAACTAAAATGTTTGTGCCATCAAGCCCCTGCTTATATTTTATTCGTATAAAAACACAAGGTCTCTCATAATCTTCAATTACCTTGTCCCAAGTAGATATTGAAACAATTGGTGTTGTTATACTTACCTTCCTGTTTACTAAGGAATATAGTGTTGTGGCTGATGTTCCCATGCTAATATTTGCAACTTCTCCTATAGCATCCTTCTCGTTTTCAGTTAACATATCGTCACTAGAATTGCTATTTGCAGTGTTTGCCAATAAAGAATCCGTTGCGCTATCTGTTCCAATACCATTTAAGAGAGCGTTTATCTCGTCTTGGGATAACATTCCGTCCATTTTCTTATTCCCCCTCTCTTAATATTGATGTAACTCTTACCGCATATACATCCTTAGATGCACCTGGCAAGGCCTTAAATTTTTTAATATTTCCTACATATATACTCAACTCATGATCAACCTTTGAATTTAGCTTAATAATATCACCTGTTTGCAGATTAACAAAATCATTGACAGTAACCATACTCTTTCCAAGAACCGCCTTGACCGGCATGTTTACTCTGCGAATTAATGCTTCAATATGTTCTTTATACTCATCGCTTGCTGCTTCCTTCATAGTTGAAAACCAGTATTTAGTATTCAACTTCTCCATAATGGTCTCTAACGTAAAATAGGGAAGGCAGATATTCATCAATCCTTCGACATCTCCTATTTTCATACTAAGAGTAACGATTGCAATCATATCCGTTGGTGCAATAATCTGCGCGAACTGCGGATTGGTTTCTATTCTTTCTAATATCGGATTAATCTCTACAACATTTTTCCATGGCTCACGCAATAGCTGAACACAAGTAGACAATATTTTTTCAACAATAGATAATTCAATCTCCGAAAAATCTCTGCTCTTCTCTAATGGATTTCCTTGCCCGCCCAGCATCCTGTCTATCATTGTAAATCCTAAATTAGCCGCCATTTCTAGTAAAATGTTGCCGCCAAGTGGAACAAAATTAACAATACCTAACAAAACTGGATTCGCAAGTGCATTAGAAAACTCTGAAAATGTACATGTTTCTGAATTAACAACATTTACTTGAATATTCTTACGTAAATAGACGGGTAAGTTTGTAGAAATTAATCGTCCATAATGTTCAAATATAATCTCAAGCGTTCGAAGATGATCCTTAGAGAACTTAGCCGGGCGCTTGAAATCATAATTCTTAGCAACTATTTCCTCGTTGCCGCTCATTTCATCTGCGTCTAACTCACCCGAACTGAGTGCCTGTAGTAAACTGTCTATCTCATTTTGGGAGAGAACTTCACCCATGCCTATTCACCTCCGATATATTAATAATCGTAATACTATTGGCAATTAATATTCCGGAAAGCCACATCATAGACAAATTTAGAGCCAAACATATCCTGTATCTTTATAAGAATTTCTTCTTCTAGCCCCGTGGTATTCGCCATGACTTCCTCCTTTGTATAACTTCCAATAACAGTAATAATCTCACTCTTAATTAAGCTTTCTTTCGTCGCAAGCATCGGTTGATATTCTTCATAATCTTCATCCTTTATATTTAAGGAAAGTGAGACCTCAACCAATGCAAAGTGATCTTCTTCATCCGCACCTTTTTTCAGTGCAATCGTCATTGCATCTTCAATATCATATACTTCCGTATCAGATATTGACACATTCTCGACAGCCTCTTCCTCGCTGACAATAGCAGAATCTCCTATTTCCAACTCCAATACCGACGCAATATCTGTCACTAAGGCAACTGTCTTTTTATTGACAGACACCGTGCTAAACATGACGATTCCCGTAAGCGCCAAATTCACAATTAAGAGTGCCAAAATAATAATAGTAAGCAAATTTCTCTTCACGTCATATTCCTCCTAGATATTCCTAATAAGTACTCAAAGTATGATATATTTTAATTTCGACTCTTCTGTTTTTTGCTCTACCCTCTACAGATGCATTATCCGTAATTGGTACATATTCACCTCTGCCAGAATGCTTTATCAATGCAGGATCAATATTTGTTGTTTCAAGCAGATAATCAAACACAGATAAAGCTCTTGCGCTTGAAAGTTCATTGTTATTCTCAAAAAACGCATTATGAATAGGAACATTATCTGTATGTCCTTCAATCTCAATCAGACTCTGCGCATATTTTTGTAATATGACGCCTATCTTGTCTAAAATTGGATAAGCCTCTTCCTTAATTGTATCACTTCCTGAATCAAACAGCAACGCTCCATTTAAAGTTAAAGATACATACTGTGATGTAAAATCAATATCCACCTCTTTACTCATTTTTTCTTCTTCAATGGACTCTTCTATCTTTTCTGCTAATTGTTCAGATTCCTTCAGCTGTTCTTCCTCTACTTTATCAAACTCATCTTTTGCATCTTCCTCTTCTTTTTCTGATGAATATCCCATTGAGTTCATATACTGGTCTAATTCATTCAGTTGACTGATTCCATTGCTAACCAGAAGACCTTCTCCTATTGATGTTGCTCCGCCCGTAAAAATACTAAAATTCTGAGAAAAAGATGCCGCAATTAACTCAAATTTTTGGGCATCCACCGAAGACATTGAAAATAATAATACAAAAAAACAGAGCAGCAAGTTCATTAAATCCGAGAATGTATTCATCCAGGCTGCCCCTGGTTTAACCTCATCTGGCTTTCTTTTAGCTGCCATCTATTATTCACCTCCACCCATGTCTTTACCAACGCCGCTACGTTCACTGGGTGCAAGGAAGGATTTCAGTTTTTCTTCAATAACCCTTGGGTTTTCACCTGCTTGTATTGACAATAATCCTTCTATGATAATCTCTTTGGCATTCATTTCTGCTTCATTGAAATTCTTTAATTTAGCTGCTGTCGGTATTGCAATCCAGTTTGCAAGCATAGAACCATATAATGTTGTAATCAAAGCTACTGACATGTTCGGTCCTATCGTAGACGCATCATCCATATTCTTGAGCATATTAATTAGGCCAATCAAGGTACCAATCATACCCCATGCCGGCCCCATGGATGCTAAATTATCCCAAAAGCCAATGTTCTGTTTATGTCGCCCCTCAATACTTACTAATTCTGTCTCCAGAATGGCACGAACCAAATCTGGGTCTGTTCCATCAACAATAAGCATAATTCCTTTTTGCAAAAAAATATCATCTAAACCACTGGCTGCTTCCTCTAGTGATAAAAGACCCTCTTTGCGTGCTACATTTGATAAATCGATTATTTTCTGAATAATTCCAGTCGTATTTAATACTGGAGATTTGAAAATAATGGTAAAGCTTTTCAGCCCACCCAGAAAATCCTTCAGCGTGCATCCTGTTAGTACCGAACAAAATGAACCACCTATTGTAATCAGCACTGATGCAAAATCATAGAAATTAATTAAGGCCGCAAATCCTAGTGGCCCGGTTGAAATTCCGTATATAATAAGTACCAAGCATACAAATACCCCTACCAATGATGCAATATCCACGACTCCCACCTACCTAATTCACATAAATATCCCTTTTATAAGATTTTACTAAATTTTTTACCTCTTGTCTACGTTCTTTTATAATTATTTTTTTTCCATTTGTAAATGAAATGACAGTATCTGGTGTTTCCTCAACGGTCTCTATCAAATCAGGGTTAATCAGAATCTGTGAGCCGTTTAATTTAGTTACCTCTATCATATCTGCACCCCTTCCTTTATTATTCATGCTTAATAATTAGACATTTGAAAATAGGGGAACTATATTCATAGCTCCCCTATACTGTTTTATTAATCTACAGCGTATTTTTATTTGGGTTATCTCTTCAGATTAACCAATTCTTCTATCATCGTATCTGAAACTGTTATAATACGACTATTTGCCTGAAATCCACGCTGTGTGGTAATCATTTCAGTAAACTCTGCTGACAGATCAACATTTGACATTTCTAAAACGCCGGTTGACATACTGCCATCATCTGCATCTACTTCCTTGCCAATACCATCAAAAACGCCTGAGTTCTGTGTTGCGCTGTAAAGATTTTCACCCTCTTTTTCGAGACCAGATGGGTTTGCAAATGACGCAACTGCGATCTGTCCAAGAAGTTTTGTTGTTCCATTATCATATGACGCAAAAATTTTACCACTCGTCTCGATTGAAACTCCTGACATTTCTCCTAGTTTTCGACCTGCAAAATTGCCATCATAATCACCATATACTGCATTAACTGTTGAGGTCCCATTATTGTCATACATCGTTGAGGTCTTCATGCTGACCCCGATTGTAGCTGCAAAATTATCATATGCCGCAGTATCAAATGTCATCAGTGGTGTATCCGCATCGTCTGTTGTCTGTGCATTAAATCCACCGCTGTCCGTATACCCCAGATAAGAACCATCCGCCGTACTATATGACAATACGATTGCGTTAGGCGCGGTTGCGCTTCCACCATTAATCGTTACGATATCTTCCAAATCAACCGCCGCTCCTGATAAAGCTGTATAATAAGCAGGTAGCGAAACTGTTGTCGATTTCCCGTTCTCTTGTATTACTGTAGTGATATCTTCAAGTGTCATTCTATAAGAACCCTCAGCCAACGCAACTCCCGCTGTATCTAGGGATGAAACAGAATATTTGGCAATATAACTATACCCGAGATTATCATAAAATGTAAGATTTATGCTTTGACCTGCTACTGTATTCACATTAGAGCTGTTCTTATCTATAATACCTGTTATATAAGCCTCCGTAGTTGCTTCTGGTGGGGATGTCATGTTCTCTGCCGACATGATTTTCAACGCTGTCACAGTATCTTTCTTAATCGTTCCTGGATTCGCATCATCCTCCTTCCATCCCATTACTGTATACCCGTTCGTCGTCATTGCAAGATTTCCCTGTCCATCCACATAGAATGTACCCGCTCTTGTGAAAAAATTTTGCGAGCCGCTACTTACAACAAAGAAGGAATCTCCCGTGATTTTAATATCAAAAGGATTACCTGTTGTCTGTGTAGCTCCAGCCGTTGTAATATTTGCTGTAATAGCACCTCCTACAACGCCTAGTCCTATTTGTTTTGCATTGACACCGGCACGACCGGTTCCTGCATTTGCGCCTGAAGCGCTTTGTGTTGTCTGGTACATCAGTTCACTAAACGTCATAGAACTCGACTTATAAGCGACTGTATTGACATTAGCGATATTATTACCGATAACGTCCATCCTTGTCTGGTGTGTTTTAAGACCTGATACACCAGAATAAAGTGATCTCATCATAACTAAATGACCTCCTTAGCTATTATAAATTTTGCAATTGCGATGCCGTTACTATTTTTGCATCGATTGATTCTCTCTGTCATTCAAGAACCAATAGCCTCCATTAAGGTCCGGCTACATAATAACTGCTCCATCAATGTTGGTAAATACATTTTCATTTGTTTCTGTTTTGTCCATTGCAGTAATAACGGTATTATTTTTTATATTGACAATGAATGCCAATTGATCCACAATGACTAATGATTCGTTGATACCCTTCTCATTCGCTTTCTTTGTACCCGCATTTAATCTATCGATTTGTTCATCTGATAATTCAATATTTCTATCTGTCAGCCGGTTTGCTGCATGTTTTGAAAACTTTAGCGTATCTGTCTGAACTGTTGCCTCACTACGCTGTTGTTTCAATATTTCCTCAAAAGACAAATGTTCGGTTGTTGAAGCTTGCTGCGTGGTACTACTTCCTTGTAAATATTGGTTGGTTATCTGCTCAATGGAGGGGAATTGACTATTTACTATCTTCATCCCGATTCATCTCCTTTATCCTTCTGTCAAGCAAGAAGTTCTTTCATCTTTGCTTCATACTCTTTCAATTTTGCCAAAGTACTTTCTCCAACAGCTTTCTGCAACGGTGCTGGCATATCATCATATGTCTCCCGCAATGTTGTTAATTTTTCTTGGTCGCTTGTTGTCAATTCGCTTATTGAAGGTAATGCATTGACTGAGGCTGTATACTCTTCTGCTTCAGTTTTCAAAAGGTCTGTCATCTTCGTTTCATACTCTTGAAATGATTTGTAAAGATCACTTGCCACAAATGTTTTTTGATATGCTGTCATATCATCATATACCTCTCGCAAGCTTGCAAGTCCTTCAGAATAGGCAACTGTCAGATTTCCAATTGTGGGCAATTCCTTAATTGCTGCAGCAAACTCTGTTGCAAGACTATAAGCTGCAAGATAATCCTCGTCTGCCACTGTATCAAGATCGTCTAAAGAATAAAGAGAACCATCAATAGATAAATAAGGTTTTCCATTTTCATATACTACATAGTCAACCTTGCCTGACACATAATTGGTTTCACCGGTTGATTCAGAGGTAACTTTCATAATAACCTGCTGTCCAACCAAAGCAGAAGCTCTTTGCAAATCCATTGAGCTGCTTAGATTCTGCATTTCTTCCAATTCTGAAAAAGTTGCAAATTGGGATATGTACTCCGTATTTGACGTCGGTTCCAATGGATCCTGATATTTCATCTGTGCTACTAACAATTGTAAAAATGCATCTTTATCGAGCGTAGTGCTGCTCTCAGTTTTCGTTGATGATAATGATGACGAAGATGCTGTAATATCTTGTATGGCTCCGTCTACTACTGGTGCTGTTAAACTCATTATTATTTCTCCTTTCTTTCCTTATCACGCAGAATAATCTACGCTGTTTCCATTAACGGTCATTATGTCAGCAGCTAACTGCTCTGCTTCCGTTAATTCTTCTGGCAAACCTTCTAAATCATTTAAATTAATTTGCCTTCTTCCTCTTTTAAAATCATTTTTGTTGGCGTCTTCTTCAGAAAACTCATTACTAAAGCTTCTGCTTAAATCATGATCTTCTACTGTTACTTCTATGGACTCTACTTTTAGCCCCTGCTCATTAAGCCTATCCTTGAGCTGTACTAATTGTGTTTCGAGTGCTGCTTTTACTGCTTCATTTTGTACAATAAACTGTGCCGTAATGGCTCCATTCTGAGATGTCACATGAGCACTTACAGTCCCCATACTTTCTGGATGTAACTTTAACTCAATAGATGTTGTGTCGGCATTTACATTAACTTTAATGTAATCCGTAACCTGTCTCAGTATTTCCTGCCCATCTACCTTTGCAAACTCTTTCACTGTTTCTACAATGTCACCAACACTATTTGTTGTCGTTTGTGTTGTCGTTCCTAAAAACTCTTGCTGTTCAGCTTCGCCATAATCCATCTTTGACTGTTCATTTTCTGAACCTTCTGTTTTGGGTACCAAAAAACTGCCTTCTTTACTTTCTGTGGATTTTGATACGGCTACATCATCCGCTTTATTTACCTCAACCGTGACTACTTTCTCTCCCGCTTCTACAGGTATTGCCTTTCCTTCTTGCTGCTCAGGCAATTCTTGCATTTGTGGTTCATTATTGTCACCGACCTTGCTGATTAGCTCTGCAAATTCCTCATTTGTAAGTGCAAACTGTTCTTTGATAGCTGTCGTTAATTCCTCTGCCATCTGCATAAGCTGCTTCACATCTGTATACAATTCTTCATTTGTTAACAATGTTAGTGCATCTCCACTGCCTGTCAGTTCGACCATAAGGTTCATTACATTATTGGGCTCTAGTAAATCTGTAATTTTTAATCCTAGCGTTTCCATTGCAGCCAGTAATTCTTCTTCCGAGATATTAAGTTTATCCATGACTGCTACTACTATCTTTGCAGCAGCTTCCTCAACTGCACTCTCAATCTCTTCAATCGGTTTCTCGGTCTCTGTAGCTTGTTTTAGCTTTTCTGCAACTCTACTGTCTTCCTTCAAGACCTTCTTGCTTGAATCATCTACAGCTGATTTGCTCGTCTGCTTTACATCCTGCGTTTTTGATGTAGCACCCTGATGATTTGTGTCGTCGGACTTTTCTGCCGTTTCACTCATCACTTGGACAAATTCATTTGGTACTTTTTCTGCTGAACTTGTTGTTCTGGTACTTGTAACACTCATAAATAACGCTTTCACGTCCGTTACCGGTGTGCTAGTCATCCAAATTCCTCCTTTCTTCATTCAATTGTCAATGTTCAAAATACTATAATATCCCTGCAGGGTTATTATGATTCATATCCCTTCAGCGTTATTACTATTAATATCGGCAATAATACTTAGAAACCTTATAACACAAGTCCCTATTTTTAATGTTAATTATCTGGATCCATAATCTTTGTAATTTTTGATGCAAGTGCTGCATCCATAACGCCTAATATCTTCGCACGATCGTCTGGATCCATTGCTCCTAAAATTTTCGCAGTTAATTCTAAGTTATCCGGCATTTGTTCAAATATTGCTGCTGCCTGCTTTGGTTTCATTTGCGAATAAGCCTGTACATATTCATCCAACATCTTATTGGCTTCAATCTGTTGTACTACCTGCTTATACAAGTATTCTGCTGTTGTAGGATCTATGCTTTCATAATATATCTTATATGCCTCTATATCTGGAGCATTTTCTGCAAACACCACCTCTTCATAAAATTCCGTCTTTATTTTCTGAAATTCTACCTGGTTATCTTCAAAGGTCTGCAGTCTTTTAATTTCTTCTTTCAGTGCTGTCACTTCATCGTCACTTGTGGTCGGCGTTGCAAGCTTTGACTGTTCCAATTCTCTCTTTAGACGTTCTATCTCGTCCACTGCCTCTTCAATAGAATCATATTCCGAAGCTTCCTCTATTATATTATCTTCCTCAATATCCGGCAGTATTTTATTAATGACTGGTACATCCTTTAATATCGGGCGCAGCACAGAGGAGCCAAATCCACCCACATCCAGCTTAATGAGTAGTCCCAAAATTGCCAGCCATATCAGCACGATAAAAAATGTAATTAAGACAATAGAAAAAGTGCCGCCCTCTTCCTCAATATCTGCATCATCATAAGGAGTACTACTAATAGGTGGCAGCTCTGTTGCTTTTCCTTTTTTTCCAAAAAGCTTTTTCTTTTCTTTTGGTTGTTCTTCTTCCTCTTCTTCGTCTCTTAATGCCATTTTCTTTTCCTTTACTTCAGCTATTCTTCTCTTTTCAATCCGATACCGTAACGATAGCTTGTCAACTCATCTATTTCTTTTTTTTCTTTTGTATTTTCTTCCTGCACAAATTCTTCAAAATTCTTTTCTTTCAATTTCTCATGCATTTTTCGCTCTACCATAGCATTTTGCAATTTTATCCTTGCTACTTCCACTTTACGTTCTACAACCTTTACCTGAAGCAACTGCTCCGCTATTCTTTTCTTCATAGCCTCAACCGCTTCTTCATTTTCCCTGATTTTTCTGATTTCGAGTTGCTTTTCGAGTAATCTAACAATTTCTTCTTCATAATCAAGTTTTCTCTTCTTTAACCCTGAAAGTTTTTCTTTTTCTTCCATCAGTTCTTTATTGGCAATTGCAAACTCAACCTTAGCCTGTTCCTCAAGCCTGTTCTTAATATTTAATATATTCTGCATGCGATAAACAAACTTTGCCATTCTGTAAGTACCTCACATTACTATTTGAAAATTCCTTCTAGCAGTACTAATATCTCTTCAAAAGTATATTTTTCATCTACTTCCTGCATCAGAAATTCATTGACCGCATCTATCTTTTCTATTGCAAAATCAATTCTCGGATTTGCGCCTGGCTTATATGCACCTATATTAATTAAATCTTCTGCCTCTGTATATGTTGCTAATACGTTTTTTAGTTTTCCAGCTGTTTGCTTGTGTTCTTTGGATGCCACCTGAGACATAACACGAGAAATGCTCTGTAAAACATCGATTGCAGGATAATGATTTTTATGTCCTAATTTTCTACTTAGCATAATATGTCCATCCAGAATACTTCTAGCTGTATCCGTAATAGGTTCATTAAAATCGTCACCGTCTACCAAGACTGTATATAATCCAGTAATGGAACCAACTGCCGAATTACCTGCACGCTCTAATAATTTTGGCATCTCAGCATATACGCTAGGTGGATATCCTCTTGTAACGGGCGGTTCTCCACTGGCAAGGCCTATCTCTCTTTGTGCCATAGAAAAACGTGTGAGAGAATCCATCATAAACAATACGTCTTTTCCCTGATCTCTAAAATACTCTGCGATTGCGGTTGCCGTCTTAGCTGCTTTATTTCTCAAAATTGCTGGCTTATCTGACGTGGCAACAACTACAATAGAACGTTTCATGCCTTCCTCTCCTAAATCACGTTCAATAAACTCCCTAACCTCTCGTCCACGCTCTCCAATCAGTGCGATAACATTAATATCTGCTTTTGTATTTCTGGCGAACATTCCCAACAATGTGCTCTTTCCTACTCCTGAGCCAGCAAAAATACCAATACGTTGTCCTTTTCCTACAGTAATCAAACCATCTACTGCCTTTACCCCAAGTGGAAGCACTTCATCAATCAAAGCTCTTTCCATCGGGTCTGGTGGTGGCGCCTCAACAGGATATGTCGCACTGATGGGAATTATTGTTTCGTCCATGGGTCTTCCGAGACCATCTAATGTTTTTCCCAATAATTGTTCGCTAACCTGAACCGTGAGTGGAAATCCCAAATTCTCAACGGTACAACCATGTGCAATTCCCCTAGTATTTTCATAGGGCATCAGCAATGTCTTATTATCCTTAAACCCAACCACTTCAGCCAGTATCGTATTCTCATTCTCTGTTGTAATTTGGCACAAATCGCTCATTTTAGCATCGGGACCGATTGATTCAATTGTCAATCCGACAACATTTATTACCTTGCCAAGTTTTTTATAAAATGTTTTTTCAGTTGCACGCTCATACTTTGCAAAATCAATCATTTTTTATTCCTTTTTGTATGACAACAGTTTCAATTCCTTCGTTAGACCAGCCAATTGCGTTCCCAGTCCGCAATCGAATATTCCACCACCGGTTTCTATCATACACTGACCACTCTCCATCGTAATATCTTCAATTATTTCCACGTTTCCTGCATGCGCCACGCCGGCAAGCAAAACCTTTTTCTGCATACTTACATAACCATAATCTTCTTTGGAAACACGAATAATAAAGTCTTTACTTCCTTCGATTTTACGCACAGCATCTTGAATTAAATGAAAAACAATATCTTTGTTGTCAGCAAACTGTATATTGAAAATATGCTCATAAATACCTGTCAGGGTATCTACAAACAAGGGTTCTAGCTCTTCCATTTTATTGTGGTATTCTTTCATTAATTGCTCTTGCTGTTCATGCAATTGCTTTTCAATTTGCGTATTCTTTTGCATTGCTTCAGCATATCCCACTTTATAGCCGTCACCATGGCCTTCTTTTACTGCATTTTTTTTGATTTCTTCTGCTTCAGCAATTGCCGTATTTACAATGTTTTTCGCTTCCTGCTTTGCATCTGCTAAAATTGCATCTGCTTTCTCATGTGCGCCTGCTTCAATTTCTTTGGCTTCAGCCGTAGCCTGCTGTGCTATTGCACGCGCCATACTACTTTTATCAGTACTGTCCTGCATCTCAACATCTTCACCCAGTAACCTTGCCACCTGTCTGGCATCAAGATCTTCGACTAATTCTGACGGAAGACTTTCTGCGGAATCATCCTCCATATGCTGTATCAATTGCTGTATTTTTGCCTCAATCAATTTATTGGAGTCGATTACACGGGCTCCCATCTGCTCATCATATGCAATATAATTTGATTTCACCAAATTACTAGACAACAATCTCGTCACCTCCGCCTCTGGAGATTACAATTTCAGCAGAATCCTCGAGACGTCTGATTGTATTAACAATCTTCTGTTGTGCCTCTTCTACATCTTTCATACGGACAGGTCCCATGAATTCCATATCTTCTTTAATCATAACAGCCAGACGCTTAGATAGATTATTAAAGATGGCTGTTTGAACCTGCTCGTTAGAAGCCTTAAGCGCCATTGCAAGGTCACTATTATCAACATCACGAAGAACTCTTTGAATTGCTCGATCATCAAGAAGCAACACATCTTCAAATACAAACATTTTCTTTCTGATTTCATCAGCTAATTCAGGTTCGTCAATTTCAAGCATTTCCATAATATGTTTCTCTGTGCTTCGGTCAACCGTATTCAGCATCTCGACAACTGCATCGACACCACCAATAATTGTATAATCCTGATTGACAAGTGAGGATAATTTTGATTCCAATACCTTCTCAACTTCCTTGATTACCTCCGGAGATGTCCTGTCCATCAATGCAACACGTTTTGCTACGTCTGCCTGTCGATCAGGCGGCAACGCTGATATGATAAGTGCCGCTTGTGAAGGACTTAAATATGCCAAAATCAAAGCAATCGTCTGCGGATGTTCATCTTGAATAAAGTTAAATAACTGTGATGCTTCTGTTTTTCTAACAAACTCAAACGGTCGCACCTGTAGTGAGGCTGTTAGTTTTCCAATTACATCTAATGCCTTCTCTGCGCCAAGTGCTTTCTCAAGCAGCTCCTTTGCATAGCCAATACCACCTTCTGCAATGTATTGCTGTGCAAGACACACTTCATAGAACTCATCAATAACAGATTCCTTGAGTTGCGGTGTGACACTTCTTGTATTTGCAATCTCAAGTGTGAGTTCTTCTATTTCTTCTTCCTTTAAATGTTTGAAAATAGTCGCTGAGCGTTCCGGGCCTAAAGCAATCAATAGCACTGCTGCTTTTTGCACACCGGTAATATTAGTATTTACTGTTCCTCTTGCCGCCATGCTTAGCCTACCCCCAATCTTCGTTTAACCAGTTACGGAGTAATGCCGCTACTGCTTCCGGATTCTCATCCACAAATTTTTCTATCATAATTCTCGTTTCAGATTTTGACTCCAGATCAATGTCCTCCACGCTTGAATGCTCTTTTGTAGAGGTCAATAATGACTCAACTGATAATTCTTCTTCTGCTTTTGCATTTTTCTTATCACCGCGCATACCGCTTAAAACTACAAATCCGAGCAACCCAAGAATCACTACTATTAGAGCAATTTGCAAAACATCAGCTATGCCGACTCCAATGCCCTCATTTTCTTGAAATAGTGGAACATCGTATGCCATGATTGATATTTTCTCCGCAGGAATACCTGTTGCATTAGACACAAGGGCAATTAACTCAGTATCTGCTTCTTTTTTCACTTTTTCACTATTAGCTGCAACGAACTCATCAAAACTGATTCCATCTAGGAGACCTTGTGCTTTTAAATCCGCTTCCTTATAAACGACATAGTGCGATGCTGTGACAGCAATGGAAGACTCAGCATATTTTATGGATCCAGGAGGTATCGAGGTGTCAATGATTTCTTCATTTGGTAAGTAGTCTCGTGACTCTTCCACCACGGAATAGTTAGAGGTAGTATCATCCTCGACAACATATGTCGTCTCCGTATTTGTGTCTGTGCCTGGAACCCCACCAGTGCCACCGCTACCCTCTGATTCATATGTATTTTCATGCGAAAGAACGCCTTGACTCTGTCCGTCAGCTGGCGTGTAATTATGCTTTGTTTGATTCGTTGCCGAAAAATCCATAATAAGATTTGGCGCAACTTTTACATCCTCAAATAAATTGGTGCCTAAAAGCACCTGACTGACTTCCTGTTTTACAAGTCGCTCTGCCTCTTTCTTCAATGCAATTTGATTAGACGCGTTTACATTCGATGCTCCCGATTCAGCTGCATCAATTCCAGAAAAAAGCAAATTGCCATCCATATCAATAATCGTAATGTTATCAACAGTTGTATTGCCAAGCGCCGTTGCTACACTTCTGGCATAATTATCAGCCACACCTGTCTCAAGCTCTGTGTTAATATCTAACATAACACTGGCATAGGACTCCTGCTCCTTCGCTAATAACGTACCATCATTATCAGGTATAGAAAGCGTAACATAAGCAGCATCAATCGCTTCCTGCTGTTCCAACTGCTCTTCCATTAAAGATTCCAGATACAATTTATATCTTTTTGTTTTATCTGCCTCTGTTGTTGAAAATCCACCCGCCAAAGCATTTTCAATACTATAGCTATCTGCTGGGAAGCTATTGGCACCCAGTAATAATGTCGCCGTCGCAATATCCTTCTTCTGTACAGAAATAATTAATCCATCATCTGTTGTCAAAAATTCAATTTTATCCTCTTCCAACAAAGCCGTAATCTCTGAGGCTTCTTTTGTAGACTCACATGTAATTAAGGTTTCATATTGCGGTTGCATTAAAAGAGTCGTCAAAATCGCAAGTGTCAATGCTACACCTGCAATCACCGAAATAATAATCGTCTTTTGTTTTGAGTTAAATTTATTCCACCAGTCCAATATTTTCTGTGGAATTGCCCTCAATCTATCAAGCATTCTATAAGTTCCCCTTATCCCCTGTTAATTACATCTGCATCTGCATAATCTCTTTATATGCCTCTATAAATTTATCGCGTAATGCAACCGTATATTGTAATGCCGCAGAAGCTTTTGCGGAAGCGATGGATAAATCATGCGTGTTCTCGGACAAACCCATTGCAAACTTAATCTGCTCTTCCTCCTGGTTATTAATCAAACCATTTGTTTCTGACAAATTGCTCATAGCTGAGTTCAGTAAAGTTCCAAAGCTATCGTCCGTTGCCGTCGTACTTGTAGATGCTTTTTCGGCTGCACCCTGTATCGCTGTTGACCCAATACTATATAAAGATGTAATATCCATAAGAATCTCCTTTCAGACTACTGCCCTATCTCCAAGCCCTTCATTGCTATCGTCTTACTCGCAGTAAATGCCGTTGCATTTGCCTCATAAGCACGTGATGAATCAATCATGTTTGTCATCTCTGTTACAATATTTACATTGGGATACCATACATAACCATCATCATCTGCGTCAGGATGCGCCGGATCATATACCTTTGTCATCTCTGTTACTTCATCCTCATATACCCCACTGACTTTAACACCATCGCCCACTTCCTGTCCTGTCGCTCTTGCATAAATTGTTCCAAAGGAATTATCCCCTGTCTTTTCAGTGAAGGTTGTAATTTTACGTCTATAAGGTGTTCCGTCTTCTGTCCTTGTTGTATTGGCATTTGCAACATTTTGTGCAATAATGTCCATTCTATATTGTTCGGCTGTCATACCGGATGCATTTATGCCAAAAGATTTAAATATACTCATAAAATCATCCTTTCTACTTCATAACCATACTTAAACTGGAAAACTTGCCACTGATACTTTGAATTAATGCATTATACTTTATCTCATTTGAGGCCAGTTCCACATTCTCAGTTTGAATATCAACATTATTACCGTCCATCCTATAAGAATACTCGGAAGAATCCGTATATGTTCTGGGCGTAATCGTGTCAAGATTCATATCTGCCACCTTCTGATCTAGTGTCTCATACCTGTTTGCTTTAAGCGCATTTTTCAATTCCTCTTCAAATGACACATCCTGTCTCTTATAATTAGGTGTATTAACATTCGCTATGTTATTTGAAATTGCTTCATTGCGTAACCACGCACCATCTGCTGCTTTGTCAAGAATATTCACATAATCAAAAATATCTGAATTAATCATACACTATCACCTACCTTATTATATTATAAATTATTTATAGAAAAACACAAGGACTTTTTTTTAAAAAACCACACTATCTTGTGTTTTTTTTTATTTTTTCCACCATATCTGTGGTCCCAAAATGATATTAAAAATGCAATAATAAAATGCAATTTTTCCCTTCCACTCTTTTATAAAGCAAAAAAGGATAAACAGGTTGTCCCCGTAAATCCCTTTACCTACTCTATAATTCCATTTACAAAGTTAGCATATTATGAATTTCTGCTACGTCTCATATTTTCAATTTCATCAAATATCACAGTATTAAGTACCTTTATATACGTTCCCTTCATACCAGAAGATCTTGACTCAATAACACCTGCACTTTCAAATTTTCTGAGCGCATTGACGATAACGGAACGGGTAATTCCAACTCTGTCAGCAATCTTACTCGCAACAAGTATTCCTTCATTGCCTTCTAACTCATCAAATATGTGTGTAATTGCTTCCATCTCAGAAAATGATAATGTACTAATCGCTGATTTTACTACCTGCATCTTTCTGGTCTCTTCAGCATTTTCTTCATTGACTGCACGTAACATCTCAAGTCCGACTACTGTTGCGCCATATTCACACAATATTATATCGTCAATTATATATTGTTCCTTAACCTTATATATAAATAAAGTTCCAAGACGCTCTCCAGCTATATCTATTGGTGTAATAATCGCTTTGTATTTATCAACCCCATCTGTTACAAACCCTAATGTTTCTAAATTAACATTTTCTTTTGTTGATAATACACTCAGCAACCTCTCATTCAGCATATGATCAATAATACCGCCTACTTCATATTTCAGCAGTTCATCAATCTCGCCCACTTCCTTATATTCCCCAGTACCAAGAATCTTTCCCTTCTTACTGATAACAAGAACATTGGATTTCATGATTTCTTTCAAGACTCCGCAAATGTCGCTAAATACAACCTTACTAGAATTATTATTGTGTAGGAGTTTATTAATTTTTCTCGTCTTATCTAATAATTGTACGCTACTCATTATATATACCTCCATATATCGCCTCTTTCAAAAAGAATAACACATAATAATACGAAAATCAATGATTATCGTGCTTATTATTGGAATACTTCGAATAATTGGTAAATATTATCAAACTATTCCGTCTTCTTTTCAACAATGCATCCGCACTTCTCATTTATACAAAAAAGTTTATTTCCTTTTTCTACAAGCAATCCACTACACTGCGGACACTTTTCCGCAACAGGCTTTTGCCATGACATAAACTCACATTCCGAACCGCTCTCACAGCCGTAATACTTTCTTCCTTTTTTCGTTTTGCGTAGTACGATATCTTTACCGCATATAGGACATGCAATCCCAATTTTTTCAAGATAGGGCTTTGTATTTCTACATTCCGGAAATCCAGGACATGCCAGAAACTTGCCATGTGGTCCATATTTTATGACCATATTCCTTCCACATAGTTCACAAATTTCTTCCGAAACCTCATCTGCTATATCTACTTTTGACAAATCCTTTTCTGCCTTTAAAACAGCATCGTCAAGATCTGGATAGAAATTTGATACAATTGTCTTCCAATTAACTACGCCTTCTTCTACTTTATCAAGTAACATTTCCATGTTGGATGTAAACTGCATATCAACAATGCTTGGAAATGCTTCCTTCATCATAATATTAACAACCTCTCCTAGCTCTGTTACATAAAGATTTTTATTTTCCTTCGTAACATAGCGTCTTGCAAGAATAGTTGTAATAGTCGGTGCATAGGTACTTGGTCTGCCAACCCCGAGTTCTTCCATTATTTTTACAAGTGATGCTTCCGTATAATGCGCTGGTGGCTGTGTGAAATGTTGTTTATCCTCGAAATTCTTAATTTTTAATTTTGTATTGTCTGTCAGCATATTGAGCAATGTATTTGTTTCTGCTATCTCATCCTCATCGGTATAGACAAGCATAAATCCGTTAAATACCATCTTACTGTCAGCTGCCGAAAATCGGTATCCGCTTCCTTCTATCTTAACAGAAATTGTTTCATATTTTGCTTCGCTCATTCTACTCGCAACAAAGCGCTTCCAAATTAGTGTATATAATCTGAGTTGCTCACGGCTAAGTGAATCTTTCATCAATTGTGGTGTACGCATAAGATCCGTTGGTCTAATCGCTTCATGCGCGTCCTGAATCTTCTTGCCTTCCTTTTTCTCGGGTATGTTTCCCGCAGTAAATTCCACTCCATAATTCTGCTCAATATAATCCTTTGCTGCAATTTCCGCTTCAGCTGCCACACGTGTAGAATCAGTACGCAGATATGTGATTACACCGACCGTACCGTTTCCTTTAATATCAACACCTTCATATAACTGTTGCGCAAGTCTCATCGTTTTCTGTGTGGAATAGTTTAAAATTTTACTTGCTTCCTGTTGGAGTGTACTGGTTGTAAATGGAAGAGGTGCCTTTTTAACCCTCTCACCCTTTTTGATATCAACCACTTTAAATGTAGCATCCTTCAACTTTTTCATAATTTCATCAACTTGTTCTTTTGAGTTGATTTCTATCTTTCCTGACTTATCTCCAGAAAAATGGGTCTCCAGAGTCCTTTTTTCTCCTGCTACTGCAAAAAAAGCGTCCAATGTCCAGTACTCCTCTGGAATAAAAGCATTGATTTCATCCTCTCGATCACAGATAATGCGAAGTGCAACCGACTGCACCCTTCCAGCACTCAAGCCCCTTTTCACCTTTGCCCATAAAAGTGGTGAAATTCTATATCCCACCATCCTATCAAGCATTCTTCTTGCCTGCTGTGCATTCACTAGATTCATATCAATTTCACGGGGATTTTTTAAAGACTCTTTTACAGCATTTTTAGTAATTTCATTAAATGTAATACGAAACATTTTTTTATCTTTCAGATGCAACGCCTTATCCAAATGCCATGATATTGCTTCCCCTTCACGATCAGGGTCAGTTGCAAGATATATTTTTTCTGCCTTTTTCACTTCTTTACGTAGGTTGGCGAGAACGTCTCCCTTCCCTCTTATCGTTATATACTTTGGTTCATAATCATGTTCTGTATCGATTCCGAGTTGACTTTTGGGCAAATCCCTAACATGTCCATTACTCGCGGCAACTTCATAATTTGAACCCAGAAATTTCTTGATTGTCTTCACCTTTGCAGGTGATTCCACAATTACAAGATATTTTGCCATTTGCTATTCCTCCCAGCCGTACTTATTCCAGTCTTATATAATTATTTTTCCCAGACTCTTTGATAAGTCCTTTCATCTCAAGCGAAAATAATATGTGCACAAGTTCTGATACTGATAACTTCGTCAATAAAACAATTTCTTCCAAATTTTTGGCATACAAATCTAAACAAGCATACACTATATTTTCTTCCTTATCAAGCAGAAAATCATTTTTCCTTGATTTTATAGCAGTTCCGCTCGTCCAGCAATCTTTTATTTCATATAATTCTGCTAAAAGCTCTTCGGCAGAGCAAACAATACTTGCTCCTTGTTTTATGAGATGATTGCAACCAATACTCATTGTATCTGTCACGCGACCAGGAAGTGCATAAACATCACGTCCTTGCTCTAACGCCATATCTACAGTAATTAAAGTCCCGCTCTTTTCTTTTGCTTCAATCACAAGCAATGCATCCGCTAATCCTGAAATAATTCTGTTTCGTGATGGAAAATGCTGTGCCAATGGCGCTTTCCCCGGCTCATGCTCCGAAATAATTCCACCCTCACTACTTAATTGCTGGTATAGTGAGGCATTTTCTTTTGGATAACATATATCGACACCACATCCCAATATCGCAAAGGATGCGCCTCCTGCCTCCAGTGCCGCCATCTGACTGATTCCATCTATTCCTTTTGCCATTCCACTAATAACCTGTATCCCACTTTTCCCACATGCATTTCCAAACAATTTTGCCATACTTCTTCCATACTCCGAGCATACTCTGGCACCAATAATGGCAATACAGGGTTTGTTTTGATCTGGTAGTTTACCAATGACATAAAGTCCCTTAGGCTTACTTGGAATATTATGCAGTCTTAAAGGATATTCATCACTTAATCTTGAAACAAAACGGATTTCTTGATTGGATTCAAAGGTGTTTCTTCCATTATTATAGGAATACTCCATAAAATTTCACCTTTCCTTATCGTATAAATTATTTGCTTTTTTCTTTATCTCTGTGCATACTTTGGATCAATACTCTTATAATGAATAGCCTCACTGAGGTGATATGCTGTAATCTTATCTTCTCCAGCTAAATCTGCTATCGTACGTGCAACCTTAATGATGCGATGATATGAGCGGGCGCTTAAATTTAATTTTTCAAATACATCTTCCATAAGCGCTTTCTCTCCTTTGCCAAGTTCACAATATAGCTTTAATTCTTTAATGCCAATGTCTGCATTAAAACGAAATGCAGTCCCTCTATATCTTTTTTGTTGTATTTCATGCGCCAGCATGACACGTTTTCTGATTGTATCCGTACTCTCATTTGCCAAAGAACACGACAACTCCTTATATATAATTTTAGGAACATTCAAGGTAATGTCTATTCTATCTAAAAGGGGCCTGCTTACTTTATCCAAATACCTGTGGATTTCTCGTTCCCCACAACAGCAGCGTTTTAAATCTGGATAAAATCCACAGTGACACGGATTCATAGCGGCAATCAAAATAAAATCTGATGGATATGTGTAGGTCCCGTGGCTTCTTGCTATATGTACGCTACGTTCTTCCATTGGTTGCCGCAGGACTTCCAGTGTAGCTCTCTTAAATTCTGGTATTTCGTCTAGAAAAAGTATTCCCCGATGAGCCAAAGATACGCCTCCTGGTCTCGGGATTGCGCCACCTCCTGTGAGTGCTTTATCTGTTGCTGTATGATGTGGTGCAACAAATGGACGATTTCGGATCAATCCCTCTCCTGCCTGCAAGAGGCCTGATACACTATATATTTTTGAAACTTCCATACTCTCCGCCTTGGACAATGGCGGCAGTATCCCAGGTACACTTTTAGCCAGTAAAGTTTTTCCTGCTCCTGGCGGGCCTATCATTAATACATTATGAAATCCGGCTGCCGCCACTTCTAGTCCACGTTTTACTGCTGCCTGTCCTTGAATATCTCTAAAGTCATACTCTGCGTTTATTCTATCGCTGATTGCCTGCTGATTAAATACAGCAGGTGATATACTTCTTGCTTTATGTAAATATCCAATTACTTCTGACAGATGACTGGCTCCAATTATCTCTATCCCTTCTATCGCTGCTCCCTCTTGTTCATTTCCTTTTGGCACGATGCAACGTATGCAACCAGCATCTTTCGCCCCTATTACAATTGGCAGCACCCCATTTACAGTGTTTATTTTCCCATCTAACCCTAATTCCCCAATTACTATTGTACGTTCCAACTGTGATACTTTAATTATTTCCAAGGAACACATAATGCCGACTGCAATTGGCAAGTCAAAAGCAGCACCCTGCTTCCGAATATTTGCTGGCGACAAATTTACAGTGAGTCGCTTAGGAGGCAAAGATACGCCCGCATTACGGAGGGCAGTGCGCACACGTTCTCTCGCTTCTTTTACCTCACTTCCCAAAAGTCCAACCATATCAAATGAAGGCATCCCGGTAGAAATATCTACTTCGACATGCACCATATAACTGTCGATGCCATTTACGGCACCTGACAATATGCTACTAAACATACTTCCTCCTATTCTTTTTTTGTGGTGAGTCAATAAACTCATTTTCCTAAGACGACTCCCTATGAAAAGAGACCGCCTAATCAATTTCTATCCTTCTTCTTTTTGAATAAGTAGCAGATAGGCAAAAATGTTTTCGTCAAAATTGCCCTATGCTGATATGAGTAAATAAAGATAAAACAGAACAAAAAATATATTAAAATACTATTTTATATTATAACATTTTTTGTAAAATAATTCTACAAAAATCCAAAAATACTTAGGAAAATTCTACTATTTCACCTATCTCCTGTAGTATTTTATCCTTGTCCTCTGCAAATCGAACCGTATATCCCGCAGATATCATTTTTTCATGATACAAATTCAGTAGTGCGTCATCCATAAGACACATCCCCTCGCTTCCACAGGATGCAATCACATCATTCAATTCTTCAAATCTATCTTCACGTAAAATTTCTCTGATTCTGTTATTGCTTAACATGATTTCAAAAGCTGGTATTCTTCCTCTTCCTTCTAGGACTGGCACCAATTGCTGAGATGCCACAGCCAGTAAAACATTAGCCAACTGTAGTCGGATTTGTGCCTGCTCCTGCGGCCCAAAAGAATTCACGATATGCATAATCGTACGCTTTGCCCCAATCGCATGCAGGGATGAAATAACAAGACAGCCTGCCTCTGCCGCTTCAAAAGCGATACGCATTGTATCACAATCAAGCATTGTTCCAATATAGATCACGTTTGGATCTTCACGCAGAATAGTCTGTAGTGCTGTTGCATAATTTTTTGTATCTAAGCCAATTTCTCTTTGATTCACCATTGACTTTTTATGATGATGCATATATTCAATTGGATCTTCTAATGTAATAACCAAAGATTCCTCTGTACTGTTAATCTGGTCTATTAAGGCTGCAATTGTCGTCGAAAGTCCACTTCCTGCGGGCCCGGTAACCAATATCAAGCCCCTTTTCTTTGTTCTCAAATTTAAAAAAGCCTTTGGGATTCTAAGGCTCTCCGCTTCTAGTATTTCATCTCCCATGAGACGTATCGCCAAGGCCACTGTTCCTCTTTGCTTATAGGCACTCAGTCTGTATCTTCCAATATTCGTAATAGAAAAAGAAGCATCCAACTCTCCTCTATCCTCAAAGCGTTCTCTCTGTTCTACTGACATGATACTAATTAGCACTTCTAATGTGTCACTCGGTGATAATTTTTCATGTTTCATATTCTTTAGTTTTCCATCAATGCGCATTTTAGGTGGAACCCCTACTGATAAATGAAGATCAGAAGCACCATGCTCCTTCGCTTCCTTAAGAAGATCTCGAATTGCTATCATATATTAAGCCCCCGCATCTCTAGGCACTGCAACAGACTTTGCATCAGAATTAGAACTGAAGCCAAACTGTTTAGCTGCATCTACATTCATAACATAACGATTGTCCAAAGTTTTCATGATGTCCTTAATCTCCAGATCGTCATAAATCAACTGTTGTCGCAAATCTATTACTACATTATTCTTAAACAGAAGAAGCATTGGTTTTAAAATATCTGCTTCATTTGCTGCAAGAACCAGGCCTTTTTCTCCATTTGACAATTCAACACAACATCCTTCATTTAAAAAATTAATACTTTTGACAAGCGCTTTTACAACTTTATCATCATATAATGCCGCATTTCTCATCAAATATCTTAATGCTGCTATTTCAGACGCTGGCTCTTCACTGTGATTCATAGCCGTCATCGTATCAAATAATTCTGCAACAATCAGAATCTTTGCGCCTAATACAACTTTGCCAATATCGTGCTCCTTTGCATTATGAAAATTTTCTCTCTGCACATATGCCTGTTTAACAATTCTACTCACAGAAAGCGAATAAGAACGACATACCTGCTCTATTAATTCAATACCTTTATACTCGCAGTGGCGCATCTGATTCATTTCAATCTCATTAATATTTTTATATTTTTTTAAGATACTAATGGGAATGTTTAACTTACCTATATCATGCAATATAGCTGCAACAATCGTATCTGATTGCTCCTCGCGCCTCATGTTCAACTGATGGCTCATAAGTGCACATAAAATAGCTACATTCAAGGAATGTTTATAAACATAGTCTTCATTCGTGCGAAGATTCTGCACAAAATTAATCTTATGATCCATCCTTCCATATCCCCTGATGATAGCATCTGCTATCGTGGGAAGTTTCTGATACCTCAACTTCTGTAAAATTGCCTGTAACTCTTCTTGAATGGAAAACACATACATCGTCTGAAATCTTTCAAATTCTGTATCATCCTGCGTCATAGGTGGCAATGGTTCTGCCGGTTCTAATATATAGATACCAATCAATCCAAAGTTTTTTACAGCCTCTATCCCTTGCTGTGTCAACTTAGAATTACGTTCATATAGCAATACCCCTTTTTTATTGTATATTGGCTTTGCAAGTCTCATACCCATCTTGAGATCGTCTGGTTTTATAAATAGCATAACGTTCTTCCACTCCTCTACTCTGTCATTTTGCTTTTCAGTACACTAATAGCTTTCTGCAATTGATTGTCTTCCTCATGTGTAATTACAGATTTCTTCAGCAGACTCTCTGATAACGCAATCTCAAAGTCAGGTTTTATCCCTTCTCCGTGTATAGACTCTCCATTTGGCAGATAGTATTCTGCCACTGTAAGCTTAATCGCTTCTCCCTCACCAATATCAATAATCTTTTGTACAATTCCTTTCCCAAACGTTTTCTCTCCAACGAGTGTCCCTACTTTATAGTCCCGGATTCCTCCTGCAAATATCTCTGATGAGGAAGCAGAGTTCGCATTGGTCATCACCACTAGTGGAATAACTGACTCGAAACCATCAGCAGCCATATAGTCCTCTTCCACACCATTCTTATCTACTGTGTAAACAAGTTTTCCGCCATCTTCTACGAAATAATCCAACACATCACATGCGGCCTGAACAACACCACCCGGGTTATTTCTGACATCAATCACAACACCCTGCATACCCTGAGCAAGCAACTCTTCCATCGTCTTTTCAAACTGCGAATACGTTAACATATCCCATGATTCTATCAATATATATCCTATACTCTCTGAAAGCATTTCTCCTGATACAGAGGGAATTTCAACTCGTTGTCTCTTCATCTCAAAAGTAATAAATTTATCGTCATCCGCACGGTATACCGTAAGTGTAACTGGCGTTCCCTCTTCTCCTTTGATTCTCGTCACAATAGCCGCTAAATCAAGTTCTGAAACGTCCTCTCCATTAACCTCAGTTATATAATCGCCTTGTAATATTCCGGCTTTCTGGCTGGGACTTCCTTCATAAGTCTTTACCACCGTTACTCGACCATAGGTAGCATCTGTCGTTAGGACCGCACCTATCCCTGAATATTCTGCAGTAGCATCCTGCGTTATTTCTCCCATCTCTTCTTCTGTATAATAGCAGGAATATACATCACCGAGTCCCCAAAGCATTCCTGTTAAAAGTCCCTTTTCTACCGCTATCTCATCAATTTCATATAAATAATTCTGCTCTATCAGTTCATTAATTGTCTTAATCTTTGCTATTGTTTCTTTGTCTGCATCGTCTTGGTTTGTTTTTCGTTCATTTTCTAGCTGAAGTGATACCCTCTCAACCGTTGTTCTATAATCTAATAATAGAATCGTCTCCCATATAAGTGCAACAAGAAGTACTGCAAAGAGAATACCAGTAACCGTTTTGTTTTTACTATTCATTTATAATGCCTCTTTCTAACTATCTTTGTTCATATTATCATTTAATAATTGCCCAAATTCCTCATTAGAAACTGGTTTTGAAAAATAGAAGCCTTGTGCAGTATCACAGTTAATACTACGCAGAAAGTCAAGTTGCTCCTTCGTCTCAACACCTTCGGCAACTACGATTAAATCAAGTTGCTTTGCCATTCTCACAGAAGTCTCGACTATGATTCGCCCACGCTCTGTAGCCATAATCTCATCTAGGAAGAACCTATCTATCTTCAAAACATCCACTGGCGCTCTCCTTAACATATTCAAGGACGAGTAACCAGATCCAAAATCATCCATTTGAATTACAAATCCTTTTTCCTTCAATCTGTTCATCTGAAGAAAAAGTTCTGTAACATCATCTATAAATAAGTTTTCTGTAATCTCGAGTTCTAACCATTTTGGCTCTAAATTATATTTCTGTACCAATTTCATAAGCGTTTTTGTCAGGTCGGTATTATGAATATGTACCCTTGAAATATTGACAGAAATTGGTATAATTCGCCCCTCTTCTTTCAGTTTCAGTAGATATTTACAAGCTTCTTCCCACATATATTCATCTAATTTGGTAATAAACCCGTTACTCTCAAACAAGTCCAGAAAAACTGCAGGTACACGAAGACCTCTGATGGGATGTTTCCAACGTACCAGTGCCTCGGCGCCGCATATTTTCTCCGTCACAACATCCACCTTCGGCTGTAGATACATTACAAACTCACCATTTGCAAGTGCAGAATTCATTTCACTCTCAATCTCAGCCTGCTCACGTTGTAGAAGTCTTATTTTATCATCATATACAGCATAATTAATAAGAGAATTCCCTTTGATTTGTTTTTTCACAATCCGTGCTCTATCACACATAAGACGAACCGGCAATGAATTATCTACAATCTTATAAATCCCATAGGATAGACTAATACACCACTGCTTATCAAAGTATTCATTTGCCTTTTCCGACAGCCTTGTCATATACTCAAAAATACCTTGATCGCTGCTGTATGGTAGCAGAATACTAAATACATCACTCTGATAACGTTTCGCAAGACTGCCCTGTGGCAGCGTCTCTCTGATTGCACGCCCAAGCAACTGTAAACTTCTGTTGCCAATTTCTATACCAAATCGGTCATTGATAATTCGAAAATGATCTATGTCTACAGAAAGCATTGCAAAAGCATCCTCCGTATGTAAATAAATGATCTCTGAGGCTTTACGGTAAAATGCTTCACTATTATAGAGTCCTGTTAAAGAATCATAATCTGCGCGATACTCCATTTCAACTTTGATTTCCATTTCGGCATTTACATTTTGTAACGTACCAAGAAAGCGGATTGGTTCATTATTTAGACCACGAAGCATCTGCAATATTACTGTAAACCATATAGCCGTGCCATATTTATTATATAAGCGTACTGTTATTTTCTGTGTTTCGAATTCATTTTCCACGCGTTCTTTAAATGCCTCAAATGCTTCAACATCATCCTTATGGCATCGCAGACTTCCAATTAGCGACCACGCATCCTTTAACATGCTCTTATCTACTTTAAATACTTCATCAAACATAGAGCAAAGATAGTAGCGATTTTCTGGCTTATTATATTCAAATACAAGGACTCCTGTCATTTCATTTACATTTTCATAGCGTTCATTATTAAGAGCCATTTCTTTTTGGAAGGAGCTCTGTGATTTCATTAATTCATACTTTATATTTGTCTCCACCATTTCAAGATAACGTCTCTTGGAATCATTAACATTTAGAGCAATAATAAATAAGCGAAAATCCGTGTTGCCGCTGCTTGGTTCCAGTGTGGTATAAATAGAAAACCATTTATACGTATCATCCGTTGTATGAAGACGAACTTCTTTACAAATAATTGTCTTACCGCTCTTCAATGCCTCTCTTAAATATCGAGGGTCTGCGGCCTGATTAAATTCTTCTAAATCTTCTGCATAAACAACTTGATTTTTATAAAATTCAAGGAGCTTTTCATAATTTTCAATACGTTTTTCAACAATAGACAACACATTTTGCTCTTTGATCCTGATGCAAATATTTTTCGACAAATTTACATCCCATATAATATCCTTAATTTTATATATTGCATCCTGAAAACGCTCAGTACTATCATTTAGTGCTGCAATCTGCGTATTGACATCCTCTTTGATGGATGCAAGCAAAAATATATTTTTACCGTTTCGCATCGTTATCTTAGTTGTACGTATAGGCAATACCGCCCTGAGTAATGGAGAGTATATTTCGCTATCTGTTACTGTTTCACTTTCCATCATCTTTCTGATTGGACAATCTGGGCATGGCTCATCATAACCATTATTCTGTACATAGCATAATCCAGACTCTGCATTACAGATTCTGTCCTGAAATAAATCATTCCTATATAACAGCTGATAATTCTCGTCAACTGCATATGCCCATGTACACATTGGATTTAGGATATTCTTGACCAATTCCATTTCCTTCGTACTGAGTATTGGATTAATTGTATTATCCATTCGTTCCATATCTCTGGCATATAATATATAAGTATCCTTACCGCTTTCCTTTGCATCTTTAAGTGCCGCCAGTGCCTTCTCGTATAATGAAGAAAAATTAGCTTCTTCAATATACATAGCTGAAATACCGACACTGACAGAAAGTGCACAACACTTCTCGTAATCTTTCCATACTTCCTTAATTGTCTGGCAAATATACATTGCCCTTTCTAATAGAACGTGCGATGACCTGACGCCCTTCATAAATACTATAAATCTGTCCTTATCGACTCTGCCAATAATATCAGCGGCACGGAATGCCCGTTTCAATAATCGAGCCACTTCTGTAATAACACCATCTCCTACCACTTCACCATATATATGCACAAGTGAACGAAAGTCATCGATATCAATAATTAATAAATTAGGGATTACCTCCTGCGGGATATTTGCAAGATATTCTTGAACAGAAGATACGACCGCATCTGTATTAAGCACTTGTGTCAATGAATCTCTTGATGTCATATTAAACTCGTCTTGCTGTTTCTTATCTTCGTCTATATAGGAAAGGGTACCATATAATAATTCTGGTTTTCCATCACTGCTAGAAATAATTCTTCCCTTTACTTGATACCACTGATATTCTCCCCCAAAATTCAAAAAGCGCAAATAATCAATATGAACTTTTTCATCATCTTGTTTTGCGCTAAAAAAAGTAATTGCCTTTTGGATATCATCTTGATGCAATTTGCCTCTTGTATTCATTTTTTTCAGAAATGACGGAACTCGCATTGGCAATGGAATATGATTTTTCACATTTTCCGAAAAACTTATAACATCTTCCTTTATATGATACTCATATACGATTGTTTCATTAAGGTCTAACGCACTCTGAAATAAATCTTCACTGATTTTATGCATAGGTACGTACCTCCAGCAAATTAATATTCTTTAATTATACAGATTTTCTCAGAAAATAACAAGTTAATTGACAAGAAAATCTTATATTATATGAAGTGCGTAAATACATAATTACTAATGTCAATTCCCCTCGCTGTCAACTGCAGATAGGTATGTTTATTTCTACTATATTGTTGTAGCAGACCCTCTTCTATCAACTGGCTTATCACCACACCATACTGTTCCCATATAGAAATGCCAAAATTCTGTAAAAAATCCTGTTCGCTAACACCTTCCAGCATACGGAGTCCTAAGAACATAAATTCTTCCATCTGCATACGGCTGTTCAAAGCCTGTTCCTCGTATCGTTTCAGTTCTAAAGCTTCTTTTCTTCCAATGTTGTAGCTGTTTACATACTCACACATATCTGACGTATTGCGCCATCGCACTTCGTTCAAAAAAGAAGCGGCACCAAGTCCAAAACCCAAATATGTGCCACGTCTCCAATACACTTTATTATGATAGCATTCATATCCTGTCTTTGCATAATTTGATATCTCGTATTGGTGATAACCTGCGCTCATAAGCATGGACTTTGTCATCGCATACATCGCCCTGTCCGTTTCTTCATCTGGTAAATCTTTTTCACTATATTGCTCAGCAAAAGGTGTTTCTTCTTCAATAATAAGACTATACGCCGAAATATGCTCTGGATGTAGCGAGAGCACATATTCTATCGAATTATGTAAACTATCAATATTCTGCCTCGGAAGCGCAGACATGATATCTATATTAATATTGTTAAATCCAGCCTTTCGTGCAGCCCAATAGTTTGTCTCAAATTGTTCTCTTGTATGAATTCTGCCTAATAAACGTAATTCGTCATTATCTGCCGACTGTAATCCAATACTAAGACGATTAATACCAGCCAACTGGTAAGCATAGAGTTTTGCATCATCTAATGTCCCAGGATTTGTTTCAATCGTAATTTCAGCATCCTTTGTAAAAGACCAATTAGCTTTTAAAGCATGCATCACTTTTGTTATGTAAACTTCTTCGATGCTACTTGGCGTCCCTCCTCCAAAAAACACTGATTTAATCACATTGCCCTGCTTAAATCTACAGGCATCTATCTCATGAATCAGTGCGTCAATATACGCTTCTATAACCTCACTCTCGCTGTTTTCCAAGGGAAAAGAAAGGAAGTCGCAGTATAAGCACTTTCGGATGCAAAACGGAATATGAATATAGATAGATAATGGGCTACTTTTTATCATCTAATTTTAATACACTCATAAACGCCTTCTGTGGTATCTCAACATTACCTACCAGACGCATACGCTTTTTCCCTTCTTTTTGTTTTTCAAGTAATTTTCGCTTACGCGTGATGTCACCGCCGTAGCACTTGGCCAGTACATCCTTTCGCATCGCTTTGACTGTTTCTCTCGCAATCACTTTACTTCCTATTGCTGCCTGAATAGGTACCTCAAATAAATGTCTGGGAATCTCTTCTTTTAACTTCTCACACATTTTTCTCCCTCTCTCGTATGCAGTATCCCTATGCACGATAAACGACAATGCATCTACCTCTTCATGGTTGATCAGGATGTCTAGCTTTACAAGTTCAGAACGTTCATACCCTTTCATATCATAATCAAATGACGCATATCCCTTTGATCTAGATTTAAGTGCATCAAAAAAGTCATAAATAATTTCATTTAAGGGTAATTCATATTTTAAGAGTGCTCTTTTTTCTTCCATATATTCCATACCCAGATATCTGCCTCGACGTTCCTGACAAAGCTCCATGATAGAACCTAAAAACTCTGTTGTTACCATTATTTTTGCACTGACAATAGGTTCCTCCATATATTCTATTTCTGATGGATCAGGAAGATTGGATGGATTTGTTAATGAAATCACTTCTTTGTTTGCCTTATACACTTTATAAATAACGCCTGGCGCGGTCGTTACAAGGTCTAGATTATATTCTCGTTCCAGTCTTTCTTGTATGATTTCTAAATGTAGCAGTCCAAGAAACCCGCAACGGAATCCAAATCCTAATGCCATCGAAGTCTCCGGCTCGTAATTGAGAGAAGCATCATTTAGTTTCAGCTTTTCTAGTGCATCCCGTAAATCTGGATATTTAGCACCGTCAGCAGGATAGACTCCACAAAATACCATGGACAGCACTTTCTTATAGCCAGGAAGTGCCTCTGCACAAGGATTATTTGCCTCTGTCACTGTATCTCCAACACTGGTATCCCTTACATTCTTTAAACTTGCAGTAAGATATCCAACCATTCCAGCAGACAACTCTTCACATGCAATAAATCGCCCTGCACCAAAATAGCCAAGTTCTACCACATCGGCAACTGCACCTGTCGCCATCATTTTAATAGAAACTCCTTTTCTGACTGTACCCTCCATAATCCTGCAAAAAATAATAACTCCTTTATAAGGATCGTAAAGCGAATCAAAAATCAAGGCCTTTAAGGGCGCTGATGCATCACCCTTTGGCGCAGGAATCTTAGCAACTATCTGCTCTAATACTTCATCTATCCCCACACCATTCTTTGCAGATACAAGCGGGGCGTCTTTTGCTTCTATACCTATCACATCTTCGATTTCTTCTATGACTCTTTGTGGCTCGGCACTCGGTAAATCAATCTTATTAATCACTGGAAAGACATCTAAATCATGCTCTAATGCTAAATAAACATTTGCAAGCGTCTGTGCCTCAATCCCCTGCGCCGCATCCACGACCAGTATCGCGCCATCACATGCCGCAAGGCTCCTGCTGACTTCATAAGTAAAATCCACATGCCCTGGTGTATCGATTAAGTTGAAAACATATTCCTCTCCATCTTTCGCTTTGTATACTGTTCTAACAGCCTGCGCTTTAATTGTAATGCCACGCTCTCTTTCCAAATCCATGGTATCAAGGACCTGCGCCTGCATTTCACGGCTCGTCAACAATCCTGTCCGTTCAATAATTCTGTCTGCAAGCGTCGATTTACCATGATCAATGTGTGCTATGATACAAAAATTTCTTATTTTACTTTGGTCTGTTTCCATTTTCGTCCTCCGAATTTCATCTTGAATCAATTCTTCTTTTCTATGTTTGATTTTAGCATAAAAAAAATTAAAAGAAAATAAGAAATAGAATTATACTTTTTTAGGTATTGACATTGGCCGTTCTTTCTACTAAAATGAATGAGTGTCCGCGTAGATACGTCCGTGTCCGGAAATTTACGTATGTAATATATTAGGGACAGTGTGAAACAAATTTTAGATTGGGAGGTGTAGGTCTTGGCTAACATTAAATCAGCAAAGAAAAGAATTTTGGTTAATGATGCAAAAGCTGCCAGAAATAAGGCAACTAAATCCAAAGTAAAAACTTTTGTCAAAAAAGTTAACGCTGCAATAGATGCAAAAGATAAAGAAGCTGCCAATGTTGCTTTACTTGAAGCAATCTCCGAAATTGACAAAGCAGCCATTAAGGGTGTTTATCATAAAAACACATCTTCGAGAAAAATTTCTCGACTAACAAAAGCAGTTAACGCAATTAGTGAATAAACAATAAATAATAAAATGCAAAAAGTAGCCTTACCGTCATAAGGCTACTTTTTTATTGCTTATATAATTGACATTGCCAGCAAAATTGCTGCATTCCAATATATGGTCACTTCATTCGTAGAATAACTGTCCATATGATCCACATACACTTTGGCTGGAGGGTTGTCCTTTGCTTGTTCTTCGACACAGGGGTCGTGATATCCTTCATCTGGTCCCCCAACGAGCATACCTGGCATCGCTGTATGGATCGCTATCGACGGGCGATGATGCGGATACTTTGGTGATAAAGATCCAAATCCCGTTACGAAACACACAGCATTTGCATTTTTCCCAAGCAAATAGTGTATCTGTTCCTTTGCATAATCCAAAAATTCAACCTCTCCAGTTAATTGATATGCGTCAAACATATGATATGCATTATTGGCAACATACATATTACTTCCCCACTCATACTCGAGCAGAGAAAATGCATAGCAGTCATTTTGCGCGATCTCCATAAGCATCTTGCCATACGAAACAATCCCGTCCTTAATTGTACTTAACAATTCTTCATCCACATGATATTTAGTTGTGGTAAGATATGCCCTGTTTCCAAACGAACCGACATCTTCCCAACCATATCCGTGCATAATCCCTTTTTTCAACAAACGCTGAATATCATCATGATAACATTTCTCGCCTGTTAATTTATAAAGTTCAGCTGCTGCCCAGAACCTCTCATCCGCATCCTGTGTATCGCTGTATTCGCCTGTTACAATTCCTTTTGGATTTTTAAATCCACCTGGCATGAACATACCCTTCATAGCGTCATATGCCTTGATTGAAGCCCGGACGCATCTCTTAGCAAAAAGCTCATCATAATCCATATAAAACCCTGTTGCCATTGCCATGACCGCTGCAAAATCTGCTGTTGCTGTTATAGAAGGCGCGCATACAACAAGTTTTTCTTTTTCTTCTTCCGGAAGAATTGGTAAATCAGGAAAATTTTCACAAGTTACCTTGTGATATACTACTCCTGTATTAGGATTCTGCATTTTAAGCATCCATTCAAGCTCATATCGAACTTCATTCAATAAATCAGGTACAATCGAACTGCTACCAGATATATTTAGATTATTACCAAATTCTAAAGGATTATTCTCATAGGCAATTAATAAATCCGCTACTGTTACTGCCGCTGCAACAATATATCTGCCATAATCACCAGCATCATGCCATCCACCCCTGACATCTATTGTATCATTTGTCCCATAAAGATAGGCTGGTGAATCATGACAGCATTCATGCTTAAATTGACCTGCATATTTCTCTGGAAGTTTAATGCCACATCTCTGTAAGTAGAAAAATCGGAGCATGCTACTAATTACATTTTCATATATATCATCACCAATAAAAAATGGATAGGAATCTTTTATACCATCGGCTCCGACTACATATTTCCCAGGTATTGTAAACTCTGAAAAATCAGCAATATAATTAGTTTCACCTGCTTGCTTATTCTGACAAGGTCCTTGCAGTTTTCCTTTAAATACTTCTTTTTTACTGTTTGCATCTTTAATCACAAACTTCGCTGATGACTTCTCACGCAAAATTGCAATTTTTCTGTCATTGATTCTATAACCAATCTGATCTGCTATTATCTGCTGCATATACCGTTCCCTCCGTTTCATTCAAACGGATATTTAATACCATATCCCTGTCTTATTTGATCCAGTATTTTCATAACCTTAATTGTTTCGCTATGAGGCATCTCCTCACATTCGAGTTTACCTGCCCTAATAGCCCGCATTGATGCCAACACTTCATATTCATAGCCAGTAACCTGCTTTGGAGCCTCATACTTTTTTACTAATTTTCTATTCAGGTCATATACTTTTATCGCTTCGTAATTATTAATATTTTTAACCTGAATATAGCCCTTCGATCCATTTATAATACCTCTTCTATCTGTTTGTGCGTGTATCGTTGTATACATCGTCACCATCGTACCATCATGATAAGTAAATATAACTGTATCCTGTCCATCCACACCTGTTGGCGTCATTACACACATTGCGTCGATTTTCTTGATATCATCGCCAAAAACCATGAGCGCCATATTAATAGGATAAACTGTCAAATCAAGGAGTGCTCCCCCCGCCAGTGCAGGATCTACAAGTCTCTGATTGCCTTCTATGACATAACCCAGATTCGCCGACATGGAAGTGATTTTTCCTATTATCCCACTTGCCACCACGTCATCAAGTGTTTTTCTCATAGGCATATATCTAGTCCATATTGCTTCTGTTAATAAGAGGCCCTTATCTTCAGCTAATTTTATAATTTCTTCCGCCTGCGCTGCATTGACAGTAAATGCTTTTTCGCAAAGAACATTTTTACCATACTCCAGACATAACTTTACATGTTCGTAATGATGGGAATGTGGAGTCGCCACATAAACAAGTTCCAATTCTTCATCACTTAACATTTCTTGATAAGAACCAAATGATTTTTGAAATGCATACTTCTCGGCAAATTTCTCGGCTCTTTCTGCATCTCTTGCCGCTACCGCATATAATTCCACGCTCTCTCCGTCTTGTGTGATACCTTCCTTCAGTAATCCTCCAAGTGTAACCGCCATCATCGAAGCAATTCCTCCGGCACCTAATATTCCAATTTTCATACTGTTACTCCCTTCTTTAAGTTTACATAATTCTCAAGTACACTAACCGAATCCATGTCCTTTATAAATTGTGAAAATTTGCTATACTTATAACTCCTAATATTGAATCCAGGAAATTTCTTTTCCAATTGTCTTTTCATCTCGCTCAAATTTACTTTCTTATCCTTACTCGCATTAATAATCTCTCTTACAGCAATCTCTATCTGATCAATCGTAATCTCGGAGGTTACCGGTCTCACAATTAATGACTTCCCCTGTTGTTTTACTTCAATACTTTTACAGCTTTTCAGGAACTGTGACAACTGTGAATAACCATAGTTTCTTGCATCAAAGTCAGGATACCGGCTACTTAGCTTGCTTCCCACCTCACCTGCGGTTGTTACCTTATCACTCTCATCATTATCCGCTATAATCTTTAATATTGTTTCCTCAATAATATCTTTTTTTACAAAATTCACTACTGCAGCTGCCTTTATCGTCTCTCCTTTTCCGATACTGTCTTTGCTTTTCGTGCCTGTCTCGTCTTCTTCTTCGCTTTCTTCTTCGGAAGCCAAAACCTCTAAATACTTAAACAGACTACAGGATACAATAAACGCTTCATTTGTCTTCTGCTCACCCATACCAATCACCAACATACCCGATTCTCGGAGCCTCGATGCCAGTCTTGTAAAATCACTATCACTAGAAACCAGACAAAATCCATCTACATTGCCCGAATACAAAATATCCATCGCGTCAATAATCATAGCGGAATCTGATGCATTTTTTCCTTTTGTATATACATACTGCTGTATTGGTGTTATGGAGTTCTCGATTGCTACACTCTTCCATTTGGGCGCTGTATTGCTTGTCCAGTCTCCATATATTCTCTTGTATGTTGCTACCCCATAATTCGATATTTCATCCAAAATATATTTTATATATTTTGATGATACATTTTCAGAATCAATAAGAACTGCTAATTTCTTCTCGCTATTTTCCATAGATGCTCTCTTCCTTCCCAGTAATGCATGTCACTACATACCTTCTCTATTTTCATTTTATCACCTAACCAGCTATTGGGCAAGCGAACTTAGTGCCTTGTTTTTTTTGCTATTTAGTACTTTGGTCACAATTTCTTCACAGAATGTTCACTAGACATTTTTTGAGTTTCGTATTAGTATTTACATTGAAATGTTTTTTACATATTTCAAAAATAAAACTAACACGGGTAAAGGAGACTGGATTTTGAGAAAAAAATCACATATCTCGTTGGCGATCTATATTGCCGATTCATTAAATTCAATAGAATTAAAAAGACATCGCAAGGCTTTTTTTATAGGAAGTATATTACCGGACTGCAAACCTTCTTTTTTTACTACAAAGCATGAATACCTCGGAACGATTTCCATGGTGGAGAATAAGATTAAGCAATTGACCTCAGCATACAATCCACTACAATACAATGAGCGGAGTTATGTGATTGATTTAGGGCAGGTGCTTCACTATGTGGCCGATTATTTCACATTCCCTCATAACGTGACTTATGGTGGCAATCTTAAAGACCATTGCAAATATGAGAAAGAATTAAAATTTGGGCTTCGTTCTTATATTAAGAGCGGTGATGCATTAAAGGCTCATTCTGAGTTGAAGAATTTCACCTCCTGTGAGGCATTGTTCAAATTTATTGAGAAAGCACATCAGGAGTATATTAGTTTGAAAAGAAATGTTCAGGAAGATTGTATGTATATTGTATCTGTCTGTCGACAGGTGGCAGAAGCGATACTAAATCTTCTCTCTTTGCAAAAAGAAAAAACATTTGGCCTTGTATACGCTCATTAAATTTTATAATCAAAATAGCCACCCGTGGGTGGCTATTTTTTACTTAAATTATAAAACTAATTTTTGGGTTCCAATTTTGTTTTATTTCCCATATATGGTTGTAATACCTTTGGTATATTAACACTGCCATCAGCGTTTAAATTATTTTCTAAAAATGCAATCAGCATTCTCGGTGGCGCTACCACGGTATTATTAAGCGTATGCGCAAAGTATTTTCCTTCATTTCCATTGACGCGAATCTTCAGACGGCGCGCCTGTGCATCTCCCAGATTTGAGCAACTGCCTACCTCGAAATATTTTTTCTGTCTCGGCGACCATGCTTCCACATCGAATGACTTTACCTTCAAATCTGCCAGATCACCAGAACAACATTCTAACGTTCTGACTGGAATATCCAAAGAGCAGAACAAATCTACTGTGTTTTCCCACAATTTCTGAAACCACATTTTACTCTCTTCAGGTTTACAAATAACAATCATTTCCTGCTTTTCAAACTGATGAATCCTGTATACGCCACGTTCTTCTATGCCATGTGCACCTTTTTCTTTTCTAAAGCAGGGTGAATAGCTGGTTAAGGTCTGTGGCAAATTCTCTTCTTCTAAAATCGTATCAATAAACCTACCAATCATGGAGTGCTCACTTGTACCAATTAAGTACAAATCCTCTCCTTCTATTTTATACATCATGGCATCCATCTCTGCAAAGCTCATAACACCTGTAGCAACATTGCTGCGAATCATAAAGGGGGGGATACAATATGTAAAGCCTCTTTCAATCATAAAATCTCTTGCATAAGAAATCACTGCAGAATGAAGTCTTGCAATATCACCCATCAAATAGTAAAATCCATTTCCAGCTACTTTCCCTGCTGCATCGATATCTATTCCGTCAAATCTCTCCATTATCTGCGTATGGTAAGGTATTTCAAAATCAGGAACTGCAGGGTCACCATATCTCGTTACTTCGACATTTTCACTATCATCTTTTCCTATTGGAACACTATCATCAATAATATTAGGAAGTATCATCAGAATATTAGTTACCTTCTCTTGCAATTCTGCTTCTTGTGCTTCTAACGCAACAAGGTGTTCCGAGTTAGTGGTTACCTGCTTTTTGATTGCCTCAGCTTCTTCCTTTTTGCCTTGTCCCATCAGTACCCCGATTTGTTTCGATAATGTGTTTCGTTGTCCTCGGAGACTATCCGCTTCCTGCTTTGTTGCCCTGCTCTTTACATCAAGTGCTATGGCTTCGTCTACCATAGGGATTTTTGCATCCTGAAACTTCTTCTTGATATTTTCTTTGACGATGTCAGGATTTTCTCTGACAAATTTCATGTCTAGCATACTATTCCTCCACTCCATTTCATTTCTGCATATGTTTGTAATATTTCACTCTAATTTTCTTTATCAGATTTAAAAAGTTCGGTACTAAAGTATCTCTCTCCCGTATCTGGTAATATCGTTACGACTGTCTTCCCTTTACCAAGCATTTTTGCCATCTTAATTGCTGCCGCAACATTTGAACCACTTGAAATGCCACACATAAGCCCTTCGACTCTCATTAGCTTTTTAGATGTATATAATGCTTCTTCATCTGTCACAATACAAATATTATCATATATCTTTGTGTTCAGATTTTGTGGAATTAGGCCATCGCCAATGCCCATCTGCAAATGTGTACCGATACTTCCCCCTGACAATATTGCAGCATTTTCAGGTTCAACTGCCCATATTTTAATATCTGGATTCTGACTTTTCAAAACTTCGCCTATTCCAGATATGGTTCCCCCAGTACCAACGCCAGAACAAAAGCCATCTATCGGGCCTTCTACCTGTTCCAGTATCTCAACCGCTGTATGATATTTATGAACTTTAGGATTATTTTCATTTGTAAACTGTTGTGGAACAAATACATTGGGATTATCGCGTTCCATTTGCAATGCTGTTTCTAAACATTCTTCAATACATGCACCTATATCTCCACCATCATGCACCATGATGACCTCAGCGCCATATGCTTCAATCAGCTTAGTTCTCTCCACACTAACTGAATCCGGCATTATTATTTTTACTTGATAACCTTTTACTGCGCCTACCAATGCCAACCCAATCCCCTGATTTCCGCTTGTTGGCTCTACAATAATCGTATTTTCATTAATAAGCCCTTCCTTCTCGGCCTTATGTAACATATTATATGCCGTACGCGTCTTAATAGATCCCCCTACATTTAGCCCTTCATATTTCACAAGCACTACTGCTGATTGTGTGTCTACTATTTTATTACTAAGCTTAATTATCGGCGTATGGCCGATTGCTTCCAATATATTATTATATACCACTTTACTGCTCCTCTACATAAAATCTTTTATCTGCACAAATCATTTCATCGCTTATCTTCATTTACCAAAGATTTTTCCATGCACACTTGGACTATATTATAGCAGAATCATTTTTAATATTCCATTGAAATTTAACTAAATATTTGTGCCCCTCCCAAAAATAATTTTTATTGTTATTTTCTTCGCGCTTTGCTATAATAATAAAGGTTTTCGTTCATATGGAACGATTCGTAATTTGCAAATAGAAAGGAAGTATTATCAAATGGGTAAATTCAGCAACAAATGGACCAGAGCAGCCATTCCGGCTCTTCTAATCCATTGTAGTATCGGTACTGTTTACTGTTGGTCAATTTTCAGTCAAGAAATTGCCGACTATATTGGTTTTTCAAAGGGAGCTACTGAGTGGGGGTTTAGTTTTGCAATCTTTTTCCTTGGTATGTCAGCTGCCTTCTTGGGAAATATAGTAGAAAAGGATATTCATAAATCTTCTCTGATTGCCGCCATCTGCTTTGCTATCGGCATGGCTGGAACTGGTTTCTTTATTTGGTACGGCGGTACAAATAAAGGTAATATTGTTTCACTCATTGGTATTTATGTATTTTATGGTTTTGTCATGGGTGTTGGTCTTGGAACTGGTTACCTTTCACCTGTAAAAACACTAATGCTTTGGTTTAAAGATCGAAAAGGTCTTGCAACCGGTCTCGCTGTTGCGGGGTTTGGTGCAGCAAAGGCTATTGCAAGTCCCATCATGCAATCCTTGCTTGATACACTCGGTGAAGGCGGAATCTATAAAATGTTTTTCATTTTGGCAATTGTATACTTCATCATGATGATGTTAGGTCACTTTTTATTGGCTAAGCCGACAGACTGGTCAGAACCTGTTCGTACCAAAAATAGTATCAGCGCCTTTGCCGTAATTAAGTCAAAACCAATTACTTTTATTGGCATCTGGTTAATGTTCTATATTAATATTACTTGCGGATTAGCTATCATCTCTCAGGAAAAAATGATTATTAAATGTCTTGGTTTGGTAGGAATCGTTGGTATTTTATCCTCTGTTACGGCTGTCTTCAATGCTGCTGGACGCCTTGGCTTTTCATCTTGGGCCGATACGTTTAAAGACAGAAATTCCATTTATAAGATTATCTTCATTATGTCTATTGTGGCAACAGGTCTTGTCATTCTTACACAGGGCATTACAAATATGGGAGCCAGCTCATTTATCATGGTTCTTGTACTAATCCTACTATTTGCAGTAAATGCAGGCTATGGCGGTGGTTTCAGCAATGTTCCCACACTGCTGGCTGATCATTATGGTATGCAGAACATCAGCGCTATTCACGGTATTACGCTTTCTGCTTGGGCAGTTGCTGGATTATCCGGCAATCAATTGGCTACATGGATTGTTAAGAAATTTGGTACAGAAGTTGACTTAGTACATATACTTTCTGATGGCACTGAAGAAATCATTAAAGTTAACCCCAGTGGTTATCAGGCTGTTCTCTATGTAACTATCGCGCTATATCTAATTGCAGCAATTGCTTGCATTACTTTGGTAGGAAAAAAGAAAATATCCGCAGACAATTAATTAGTGTGCTGTCACAAAAACCCCTGAGCGTTCAGTCATTTGAACATTCAGGGGCTTTTTTTAAATAGACTTTATCACTTCGATACGTGTTATCACATTTTGATTCATCTTCGCTATCCTGAGCGCAAAATCGTTAAAATATACACACGATCCCGTTGCCACTTCCTTTTCTTCCTCTTTTAATTTATTAACCACAACCTCACCCAGTGTTTCTCCGACTTCATGTGGAATATTAATTTTAAATAACCAATTAACCGTTCTTATTTTCTGCGTAGCACGGAATATAGCTGTGGAGGTTTCATCAAAAGCACAAAACAAATACTTTCTAGTCGCAAACAAACCAGCAATCGACACCACACCTATAAAAGTATCTATGGCAGATAGATGTAATACTATCATCTGACGTGCTGTAGCAAACAAAAGTACTTCAATAATTGTTTCCGGTGTATGTTTACAGAGCATTTTTACAAACTCAACGCCTACTGCCAGATTTAGTGCTGATGTCAAAAAATTAGTCAGATTGTCTTGCCCTATTTGATAACTGTCAGGATTCAAAACAGTCAGCAAAAATTTCACAGATAAAATAGTTAACATAATAATCATTAATATAGAAATAAAAATTTCCAAGTAATTCGCAACCTGTAGTAGACTCTCTTCAAATCTTTTTTTCATATTTTCTCTCCTTTTATAAAGTCACTGTTGGGAAAATAATTATATATTTATTATACTTGATTAATCATAATTGACACAAGTACTTTTACACGATTGGGCATTTGCCTAAATAATAAGTCTCTTTTTTAAATGACACAGTTTACACTGCTATCACCCTGTGCTAAACTATATTTTAGGGTATATTCACAAAAAGAATTCTGTATTAGGGAGGTATTATATGCATTTGTTCAGAAACAGCAACAAGAGTGGTCAGCAAAACGCTCTCGACAGCATGAAGCAGTGGGACTTTCGTGAGCCCACCGTAGCTGGCAAGGATGACGACATTTATATCGATTATCATGATTACTTTACTGAATTAAAGACTGGAATATATGGCATCCAGTCAGTCTCAGAACAGTTAGGAGGCATTATTGATGGTATGACAGAATCCTCTTCTAATGTAACTAATGCTATTAAGTATATTGCAGATGGTTCCGTGAAGCAGTCCCAGGATGTCAACAAATGTATTGGCGTAGCAGATACACTTGTTACTAGAATTGCTTCTATGGATGAAAAATCACGATCCATCATTAAGCAGGCTTATGAAATGGGACAGCAAAGCGAAACAGGGCAGCAAACCGTATTTAATCTTTCAGAAAATCAAGAATCTCTTAAAAATGTTATTGTAAAAATCACTTCAGAAATCTATGAACTACTTGAAAAAAACGAGAAAATAGTTGAAATAACAACTGTACTTTATGACATTGCAAAACAAACCAACTTATTGTCTCTTAATGCTTCTATTGAAGCCGCAAGAGCAGGCGAAGCAGGAAAAGGTTTTGCGTATGTTGCAGATGAAGTACGTAAACTTTCTGAAGAAAGTCATCGTGCAAGCGAGAATATTAATAATTCTATTAAGGATATTGCCTCGTCCCTATTAGAGCTAAAAACAATAGCTGATAATTCTTCTAAAGCATTTGATTCACAAAAGCAAGCTGTTGATGAAGTTGTATCGGCATTTGAAAAAATTAACGGGAGTGTTGAAAATTTCATTACAACACAACAAGCCTTTTCTGATGATTTTGCAACGATTTCTTCTGACAAGGATACATTAATGGAGGCCATAAATTCTATTGCTGCTATTATAGAACAGTCTTCTGCTACTGCTGAAAATGTTGCTACTCTAGCTATAAATCAAGCAAGTACAACAGAACTCATGACCAAGATGGCTAATAGGCTTCACCACCAAGTTGCTGAAATGGATAGAAAATCAAATAAAATAAAAACACTCGATTTAGACATCAAAAAGAAAAAAGTTGCTATGGTATGGGATTTGGATGATCCTTTCTGGTCTCCAGCTACAAAAGAGTCTCATCGCACATCCAAAATTCTTGATTTTGATGTTACTGTATTTGCTCCAAAAAGCCGAGGAGAGGCAGGCACGCAAGAGATGCTTGATTTCCTTGAAACAGTTCGTGATGGTGGATATGATGGAATTTGTATTTCTCCAATTTCAGATTCACGTATCACTAATGTCATGCGTCAGATTGCAGATAAAGGGATTAAGGTTATATTTATATTATCCATATTGGAGGGCGTTAAATATGAATCTCTGATTGGAACCAATAGTTTTAACTGTGGCAAGCATTCTGGTAATGTCATCCGGCAGCTCCTTGCTGACTCCGGTGAAATCGCCGTTATCCGATGGAGTGAAGGCATCATCGAGACTATTGAAGACAGAACAAATGGTGCATACGAAACAATGAAGGGCTCAAACATTAAAACTTATGAGTTTTACGGTCCTGGTGAACCAACTGAAGCTGAAGCTGAAAAATGTATTTCTGATGTATTAAAAGCACATCCTGGTATTGATGTTTTATATGCTACCAATGTTGGTTGGGGAATTGCCTGCGCCAGATATATCAAAAAGCATCGCCCAAGTGTCAAACTGGTTACCGTTGATTTTACAGATACAATCGCTGATTATATGAAAGCTGGATGCGTCAGTGCTGCCATTGCACAGAGGCCGGAAACATGGGGAGCACTTACACTGGAAAGAATGCAAGATGTATTTGAAGGCAAAACAATTCCAAAGGTAATTGATACAGGTACTTATGAAGTAAATCCTGCTAACATGATGATATACGCAAATCAATCATAAAAAACCAAAAAGAGGTCTCTGCATTTACAATCGCAGAGACCTCTTCTACTTATTCCATTCTATTTTTGCATATCACTGTCATCAAAAACATCTCCACACTCTGGGCAAAACTTTGGTGGAATTGACTTGTCTTTTGGTTCCCATCCACATTTGTCACATTTGTATACTGGTGCTCCCGCCGGTTTTAATTTCCCGCATTCCGAACAGAATTTTCCCTTGTTAATCGCACCACATGTGCAGGTCCAACCGTTTTCATCAGGCTGTGGCTTCCCACACTCTGCACAAAACTTTCCACTATTTCCTGTTTTCCCACAGGCGCATGTCCATCCTCCTGCAACTGGTGCCGCTGCTGCAGTCTGTGCCTGCTGCTGTGCGCCCATTGCATAAAGATTGTTAGCATTCATCCCGCCTGCCATGTTTGCCATATTCAGACCTGCAAAAGCCATCATTGGACCTGTGCTCTCATTCTTAGCCGCACTCATCATAGCTTCTGCCTGTGCCGCCGTCAAGTGAGCCGCAGCCATAGTAGGATCTTTCATAACAGCACTACGCTGCAATTCCTTTATCATCTGCTCATCTTCTTCCGAAGCCTTTACAGAGCTCACACCAAAGGATACGATTTCAATACCACGCAGTTCTGACCATTTTTTTGACAATACTTCATTTAATGCATCTGCCATTTCCATTGTATGTCCTGGAAGTGCACTATATCTGATACCCATATCTGAAATCTTAGAAAATGCAGGCTGCAAGGCCGTCATAAGTTCCGTCTTTAACTGACTGTCAATTGATTCTCTGTTATAACTATCATCCACATTACCAGTTACATTCGTGTAAAAGAGTAATGGATTTGTAATTTTATATGAATACTCCCCATGACATCTGATTGAAATATCGATATCTAGTCCAATATTCTTATCTACAACTCTAAACGGAACTGGATTTGGTGTACCATATTTGTTGCCTGGAAGTTCTTTCGTGTTAATATAGTAAACTCTCTGATCCTTCGCTGTATCACCACCAAAGGTAAAACGTTTCCCGATTGTCTCAAATGATTTTTTAAGGCCTTCTCCTAATCCACCATACAATAATGTTGGTTCTGTCGATGTATCATATACAAATTCGCCCGGCTCAGCTGAAAACTCAACTACCTTGCCCTGCTCTACAATCAGCATACACTGACCATTTGCAACTGCAACGATAGAACCGTTACTAATCAGATTTTCACTACCCTTTGTATTAGAACTTCTCTTTCCGTCAACACGTTTTTCCCCTTTGGTCACAAGAATATCTGCATCCAAAGATTCGCAATAAAAATACTCGCGCCATTGATCGGCAAGTTGTCCCCCTACAGCTCCTTTAATTGCTTGAATCAAACCCATTTTACTACCTCCGCTCTATTATGCTATATTATTTCTTAATCTGCTGTGCCTTTTGGCATTGTATTCAAATTATAACATTTTAGTACTTTTTTGTCACCTTATAAATGTTTGCTTCATAGGAACGCAGATTCCTATCCTTGCCTTCATAATTTGATAATACTAATTCATACTTGCTTGTATTATAAAATCGTTTATGACATCTAGCCGATAGATTACACTCTATAAAATATCTGTTTTCACCATAGGTTCTGAAATATAGAAAATTGTCTTTGATGTGCTTTTTAACAAAATCTGTTTCCCCATAGGCAAAGGCTTTACTCTGCTTACGTAATACTATAATCTGCTTATAAAAATTAAGAACCGACTTCTCATCTGCAATTTGTGATTTTACGTTACATATTTCATAATCATCATCACTTGCAATCCATGGTTTTCCGTCGGAAAATCCAGCATTAGCAGTATTCTCCCATTGCATTGGTGTTCTGGCATGATCTCTGGTACCTGATAATACCTTGTCAAATACTTTCTCTTTCGTCATGTCTCCTTTTTCAGTCCATATGCGGTATAATCCCTTTGCTTCAACATCCTCTATCTCATCCATAGCGTGGAATTTTTTATTGATTGCGCCAATCTCGTCTCCTTGGTAAACAAAAGGTGTCCCCTTACTAGTAAATTGTATTACCGCTAATAATTTAGCCAGCACCTCCCGATACTGAGGATCTGGATTGACTTTGGATAAGAATCTGGGATTATCATGGTTATTATAAAACAATGCCATATGACAGTGATTCCCAAAATGCTCTGTATAATCAATCAGATATTCCTTCCAGCGATTCAGATTATATAAATAAGAATCATATCGTTCCCGTCCCGGTTCTTCCAAATGATCAAAAGAAAACATCATATCAAGTTCTCTTCTGTCATCGCCAGTCAAAAGCTTTCCCATCTCCATCCCGATACCTGGCATCTCGCCAACCGAAAAGGCGTGATATGGTTCAAATGCTTTCTTTCTGATTTCCTTAAGATAGGTATGCAACTTAGGTCCATAAAAATAATGTTCAATACCTCTAAATCCAATCATATCGCCAATCATTTGATTACCATCTGGAAGTCCTTCTACTTTTGATATGCAATTTATAACATCCATACGAAATCCGTCTACATTCTTTTTCAACCACCATTGTATCATTTCAATTATTTCTGCACGCATCTCTTCACATTCCCAATTCAAATCCATCTGTTTCTCGGAAAATAAGTGAAGTGCATATTCATCTGTTTCATCGTAATAATTCCATGCAGAACCGCCAAAAAATGAAATCCAATTATTTGGTGCATTTCCATCCTGTGTGTTTTTGAAATAGTAATAATTCTTATATTTTGAATCCTGATTATGAAGTGCTTCTTGAAACCATCTGTGTTCATCCGACGTATGATTTATAACCAAATCCATAATCAGCTTCATTTCACGTTTATGAATCTCAACCAGAAGAAAATCAAATTCATCCATTGTCCCAAATTCTTTCATGATTTGATAGTAATCACGTATATCATACCCATTATCATCATTTGGAGAATCATAAATAGGTGATAACCAGATAACGTCAACCCCTAGCGCCTTTAGATAATCAAGCTTCGATAGGATGCCCCTCAGGTCTCCTATTCCGTCACCGTTGCTATCCATAAAGCTACGTGGATAGATTTGATAGAATATAGCTTCCTTCCACCAGGTCTCCTTGATCTCGCATTTTCCAGAAGCAGGCATATCCTTCTCATGATTTAACAGCGTCAGTAAAGAATCAAAGTCTCCTAACTTCTTTTTTGCATAAGCTGAAAAGATTTTTAATTTCATGTTCCCCACGATTGGATTTGTAATCAATATATCCTTTTTATGATATGCCATAAGAATACGTTTGATGAGATCATGACCAACCGGATGTTTATATATTTCCTTTATTTTGCTATCCAAGGTTATTTTTTTCGCCATATGCTTCACCCCCTTGTCTTATCTTCAATTGCTCCGCGCTCTGATAATTCTCTAATAATTTTTTGATATGTCTCTTTGTCAATGATATATTTTGTCTTGTATATACAATACCCTATTAGTATAAATGCCAATGGCAGTACCAACATTGCTATTTTCAATATAAGGAGTCCATTTGCTGTTACCTCAGTAGCATTTCGCGCCTCCTTGATTCCAGAAATAATGACTGTTGCACCAACGATACCACTTGCAACCGCTCCCCCCATCTTATTGATGAAGGGTTGCAGAGAAAAAGTGACACTATCATTTCGCTTGCCAAATTTCCAATGGCCATACTCAACAGTATCGGCAAGAAACATAAGCATTAGTAATTGTATCGCTGCTTCTCCTATAAAAATCAAAACGCCAGCCATACCGATAAATATCATAGTGTCAGTCGGTGCAAAGAAAAAAATAATATAACCCACTACAACAAGTATGGTCGCAAATAAATACATCTGGCCTCGTTCATATTTTTTACTAACCAACGGAAACATAAGCAATGCCGCCAGTTGCGATATTCCTAATACCAACGCAAATACCGAGTACATCCCTTCGTCACCGTATACATATTTAAAGTAATAAAGTCCAAAACTTGTCGTTGTCATATAGCCTATCATAAAAAGTGCCATGGAAATTGCCGTATATAAAAGTTGATCATTTTTGAAAATGACTGTTAACATATTTTTAAGTGTTGTATGCTCCTGCCTATCATCAGCTGAAGCAACAGCCTCTTTCACCCCGAAAATCGTAATAGCCTGTCCTATCCACATAATAACTACCACAATAATTCCAAATGCAAAGTATCCCTTTTGCAGACTACCAAAGTATGCTCCAAGCGTTTTTGTAATTGGAACAATTCCAACTACAACAAAAAACAATCCTATATTCGCACAAATTCTTGCTACTGCGCCTATCTTCTCTCTCTCTTTTTGATCCAAAGATAGAGAGGGAAGCATAGACCAATATGAAATATCATTAATCGTAAATGTGATTCCAAAAAACAAATATAGTATTGCAAACACCACGATATATGCACCACCAGTAAGTCCCATGTCCATAAACAACAATATTGCAACAATTCCCGTAGTAAGTGCGCCCAGGACAATCCATGGTTTGAATTTGCCAAAACGACTGTGCGTATTATCAACTACAACGCCCATGATTGGATCATTCAGAGCATCAAACACCCTGCAGCAGAGAATGATTCCCGTAATCCACCAAATACTGGTGGTTGGTAACTCTAGAACATCGGTCAGATAATAAATCAAGTACATACTAATCATGGAATAGACCATATCACGTCCTATTGTGCCTAGACCGAATGTATACTTATTGCGTTTTGTAATCATTTCTTCTCCTCCAGTATTTATACTCTTTCCGTCACAACATATAGATTAGAACCAAAATCACCAAGCAAACGTATTTTTTCATTATATCCCGAGCCAACAAACTGGTTATTGAGTAAAATACCATTTGAGAACAACCCGCCATCTCCATGGTAAGTTTCTACACCATCCTGCAGGGAATATATTTTATTTGCAGTACGAAGTATCAATCCGTCTGGATTAAGCTCAATCGGCATAATATGCTTTATCAGACCGCCAAACCGTTCTACATAAACGTTCTGTGGCTTCGTTTCCATCACATACTCTTTTTCAGTATTTAACCCGAGAATACGAAGATAATCATAACCCTCAGCCGCAGTGGTAAGTGTCTGAAAGAAACCTGCAATTACTTTATTACCATCCTTCTTACGTACCTGCCATTGCATCTTGTTGCTCTTTGGATAATCCACACGACTAAATTCCCCATACTGAAAGGTTCTACGATGCAATTTATAAAATGCAATTTGTTCAGCCACTTCCTGTTTCTCTACTTTTGATAGGTATCTTAAATCAAGTTCATATCCAAGACATCCAAATGCTGCTACATTAAATCTCGTTGAAAAGGCTGTTTCTCTCAATGTCTGTTGGTGCGGTGAGGCCGACACATGCGCACTAATGGTTGAAAGGGGATACAGATAGGACAGGCCTTTCTGTATTTTTAATCTTTCAATAGGGTCCGTATCATCTGATGCCCATATTTGTGGCGAATAACAAAGCATTCCCAGGTCAAATCGATTTCCTCCACTACTACATGATTCCAAAAGAATATGAGGGCGAGGCTCAAATATCCGTTTCATAATACTATATAAGCCCATTATATACCGATGAAAAAACTCTCCCTGATTAGCCAATCTATCTGAATATGCCTCACTGATATGACGGTTCATGTCCCACTTCACATATGTAATTCCGGCATCATCTAGTATTCTCGATACATTTTCCACAATATAATCCTGTACTTGTGGTTTACATAAATCCAAAACCCTTTGATTACGACCATAGGTTGGATTCTTCCCTGGCAAATGAATAGCATATTCAGGATGCTCCCGATATAGATCACTGTCTTCATTTACCATTTCTGGTTCAAACCAAAGTCCACACTGTAGTCCCAGTGCTTTAATCTTATGAACAAAGCCCTTCATTCCACCAGGTAGTTTCTTTCTATTGACTTCGTAATCTCCCAGTCCTGCTCTGTCATTATTGCGGGAACCAAACCATCCATCATCAAGCACAAACATTTCCATGCCTAGTTTCTTACCTTGCTCCGCTAATCTTAATAGCTTCCTCTCATTAAAATCAAAAAAATATGCTTCCCAATTATTAATTATGATAGGGCGCTCTTTATCCTTCCATTCACCCCTAACAATATGCTTATTAATGAAATCATGAAAATGATGACTCATGCCATTAAAACCCTTATTGCTAAAGGTCATGACTACTTCAGGCATCTCAAATAATTCTTCTTTATTAAGCTCCCATTCAAAACAATGGTCATTAATACCCATTAGAACACGCACAATGTCCGCATGATTTAATTCAACGGCGCCGTAATGGTTACCACTATAAATGAGGTTAAAACCGTAGACATTGCCATCCGATTCTGTTGCTGTTTTTTCTGATAATAAAAATCCTGGATTATGCTGATTTGAACTTCCCCCTGTTGCAGAAAAATTTACTACTCTTCCATATGTAATATCTCTGTCATGGCGATGTGTTTCCTTAATCCAGCCACCATCAAATGTTGTCATTCTATAATCTCGATTGGGAATATCCACCATCATGCTGAGTGCTCTTCTAATCACCAGCTTTTTATCATTATTGTTCACAACATAGGCACGTCTTGTAATGACATCCGTATCTTCATAAACAGTATAGATTAAATGTACCTCTATTTGGTTTGACCTGTCTTCCATAGTAATATCGAGATACATACAATCCTCTGAGGTCCCATAAGCAGTTGGCAAAGTACCCATATCACAGCATCCGCTTTTTATAGTGACTGTTTTATATACAAAATCATTTACAAAACTCCCATCTGGCATTTTGATTTCCAGTGGACTTTGGCGATAATCTCCCCGTCCAATACCTGACCATTCAAGGCACATTGTATCAAGGCTATAATGTTCGGGCAACTTCACCCCTTCATTTTTTGTCTTCCTTGCTGTTCCAGGACTTACTTTTTCTGTCCCTCCATAGCTAATGCATGACCCAAATTCAGCCGTATGCTTATATCGTAAGGCCTCCATTTTTTGCTTTTGTAACTTTGTTCCATAATATACATGCTCCAGATGCCCAAACTCCGTTACGCGAAACCAATAACTTGTATGCTCTGTTGTAAGATAAAACTGTTCCTTCAGTTTTTCAATCATATTTGCTCTCCTTTTTGCATTATTTTTTAACTTTCTCAGTCAACCATCTGCCATTTACGATATCCCATCGTTTTATATGCAGCTTATCAGTTGATCATATAATAGATACAATTTCTGAACTCCATTTTCCATTATAAAATAGTGTCTGATATATGGCACCAGTAAAATAAAAAATAGCCCTGCTAGGCAATATAATGAAATTAATTGCAAAACAAGACATCCCAACACTATTACAATCGTCAGTATCGCAAATAAAGCTGTCACAATAAGATGTATCAGTCTTTCATGTTGAAAAAATCCAATCTGAATCAGCATTTCTTCTCGTAATTCCTTACGCGCTTCTTCTCTTGGATTTTTTAATAATAATTCTTCTATTTTTTGTATATAGTCTCTTAAACGCTTTTCCATCTTACTTCCTCCCACGGTTTTCAGACATATCTCACGTCCTATTATAACCGCTATTCAGAAAATAATAAAGATAAATCCTTTTAAAAGATTATGTAATCATACCTTTCACAAACCGGATTTTACTTCCGATTTGCAGGCTCTATGCTGATTGATTTCCCTTTAATTCTTACATTTTTCATTGCCTTAAGTACCTCATTTGTATATTCTCTTGGTACCTCAACAAATGTATATGCATCAAACATATCAATAGCACCAATTAAATTCCCTGGAATACCACTTTCTCCCGCAATTGCCCCGACAATATTTGAAGCACTAATTCCCTGCTTCTTTCCGATATTCATAAAGAGTCTCACCATACCTGCTTCTGCCCCAGTTTCTCCTATCTCATCGGTGCTTTCTCGCGTAACTGTATCTTCGCCTAAGTATTGCTTCAAAAATGCTGCCGCAATATCCATTGCTGTATAGTCTTCTTCGTTCACATGTTGTTCCACAATATGTAGCATATCAGATAAGTTACCCTCTTCAATCACTGCTTTAATATCTTTAAACGCATGCTCGATTTTTGTATTTTTAATATCACCTGCAGATGGAATAGGCTTTGCTTTTATTTTTGTCTTGCAGAACCGCTCAATATCTTTAAGCTTATATACTTCTTTTCCTGATATAAACGTAAGTGCAAGTCCCGCCTTGCCAGCACGGCCTGTTCTGCCGATTCGATGTACATAGTATTCATCATCCTGCGGTAAATCATAATTAAAGACAACATCAATATCATCTACATCAATTCCCCTCGCAGCTACATCCGTCGCAACAAGAATCTCTGTCTTTCCATTTCGAAAGCTGTTCATAACATGATCTCTCTGTGTTTGTTTCAAATCTCCATGCAGTGCCTCCGCGAAATACCCTCGTCCTTTCAGATTCGTAGCAAGTTCATCTACCATGCGTTTTGTATTACAAAAAATAATCGATAGATGCGGATTATATACATCAATCAAACGTGCCAAGACCTCTTCCTTATTTTTAGGGCGCACATCAAAATAATACTGTTCAATATTCTCCACAGTCAATTCCTTATGTATGACTTTGACCATAACCGTATCTCTTTGATGTGTTTTCGCTATTTCTTCAATTGCTTTTGGCATGGTAGCTGAAAACAAAATAGTCTGTCTTTCATCTGGCACTCCAAAAAGAATCGTTTCAATATCCTCACGGAATCCCATGTTAAGCATTTCATCTGCTTCATCCAATACTACCATTTTTACTGCGCTGAACTTTACTGTCTTTCTTCGCATATGATCCATCACGCGTCCCGGTGTACCGACCACGATCTGAGCCCCTGTCTTAAGTGATTTAATTTGCTTAATGATCTCCTGTCCACCATAAACGGGTAACACTTTTACACCATGCATATATTTTGCAAGGTTGCGGATTTCATTCGCCACTTGTATCGCAAGTTCACGTGTTGGACACAAGACAATTGCTTGTACAGCCTTATCCTTTGCGTCAACTGCTTCTAACATTGGTATACCAAATGCAGCCGTCTTTCCGGTTCCCGTCTGCGCCTGACCGATAATATCTTTTCCCTCCATAATAATTGGAATTGCCTTTGCCTGTATTGGTGACATTTCCTCAAATCCCATTTCTTCTACTGCACGTAAGATTTTACTATCCAAAACCATTTCTTCAAATTTCATTATAATTCCTTTCGTTCACAGATTTATTCTTGCATCAAAAGAGCTTTAACCTCATAGTTGTTTCTCTCTCCAACTTGGTTAAAGCTCACAAAATACTATTATTGATTAATGATATCCTATTCAATTTTGATTATATTATACTCTGTGCCTATTCTTTACCTACTGCTACTAACATACCATAACACATTATTATAGAAATATCAAATATTATTTACATAAATAAAAATAAGTAATAAAAATGATTTTATGAACTGATTTCTACAGTTATTGCTTGTATATTTTTAGTTTTATGTATATGATAACTATAATTATATTATGATATTTCCAGTTTATGAATCGTATTACTTATCCTATTCTACTATCTGGAGGAACCTTATGGAAGAGAATAAAAAACGCTTAAATGTTGGTGTTTTCATTTGTCATATTGATACCGAATATGTAAGGAACATGTGCAACGGCATCTTGCATGCTGCCGAAGATATGGATGTTAATGTGATATTTTTTCCTGGGATGTATGTATCAGCTTACTATGATCCAACCCATTTAGCTGAGTATGACTATCAGTTAAATACCATATATGACTATGCTATCCGCTCTCATATAGATATCCTAATTATATCACTTGGTACAATTGAGCCTTTTATTGACTATTCGGATATTGATAATTTTATTAAAAAATATAAGGATAGCACCATTATTATTATGGAAGAGGATCTACCGGAACGGAACTGCCTTACAATTAATAATATTATTGGTTTTCAGGATTGTCTGGAACATATGATTGTGGATCATGGGTATAAGAAAATTTGTTTTGTAAATGGAAAGCACAACAATCATGATTCTGCCGAGCGGCTTTCCCTATATTTAGAGATGATGAAGAAATATAACCTCCCTGTAGATGTTTCTATGACACCTTATGGCAATTATTCAAAATACTGTGATGCAATCATACAAAAAATGCTTGATAAAAACCCAGATACAGAAGCTATTTGCTTTGCCAATGACTATATGGCAGAAGCTGGTTACCGCGTCCTAAAGAAACGTGGACTTGAAATAGGCAAAGATATCGCGATAACCGGATTTGATAATGCTTCCTTCTCAAACACACTCTCTCCACCTTTGTCTACCGTTGGGATAAATATACAGGAGCTTGCATATCGTGCCGTCATTGAAGGAATCAGCATTTATAATGGTGGAACAATGACATGCCGCAGTATCCCTTCAACATTCATAAGACGCGCTTCCTGCGGATGTAATAGCGAACAGACAAATTTGTATGTTCACTGTGCTCAGTCTCTTGATGACTGTATCAACGTCGCAACAGAGTACATTATGTTTCATTCTCAATCCAAATTATTGTATAGCCTGTTACGCCCTCTTGTAGCCGATTTATTCAGTGCCTATTACGAATATGACGGTAGTAACCATACCCTTTCTGAATTTCAAGAAATGATTAATAAACTTAAGACTGCTAGTTGGTCAAAGTATATAAAAACTGAGCATTTACACTATTACATTCATGATTTTATTCTCAGGATTATTGAGCTGACTGATGATCCTAAGCGAAAAACTGCACTTAATTCGGCTTTGCTAAATCTTCTTTCTTCTTCCATTAATGATAAATCATGGGCATTATATTCTATTCCCATTGATTTTATGAATATCAGATGGATTTCTTCTGGAATTATGCGGGATTCTTTAATTTATAATTCTGATACAGATATTTTCCTGGAAAAAATACTTGAGAAGATTGAGCTACTTGGAATCACTTCTTCCTATATCTATCTTTTTGATGCCCCTGTTGTACACAATCTGATGGATGAATGGAAACGACCCTCTCATGCAAGGCTTGTTGCTTTTAGCGATCATGATAAAAAGGTTGTTCTTAACAGTGATGATTCCATCATCCCCATTCGCGAAATATTTGACAATAATTATACCGATAGACCTTATCAGCATATAAAAACCATCTACAATCTTTTTATTAATGAGGAACAGTATGGGTTCTTTATTTGTGAAAATGATATTGATAAACAATATGCGGCCTATACCGTAAGCATTGAAATCAGTTCTGCATTGAAATACTCAAACATGAACCATCGGTTAATGAACATTTCGATAACAGATGAATTGACACGCCTTGATAATCGTAGAGGCTTTTTTGAGAAAGTAAATAATATGATATTAACACATGTCGGACATGAGGCATTACTGTTTTTTGCGGATTTGGATAGTTTGAAATTAATAAATGATACATTTGGACATGAGGCAGGAGACTATGCTTTAATGAGCGCCGCAACAATCTTACATAAAAGTTTTCGTCGTGATGATGTGGTTGCACGCTTGGGTGGAGATGAATTTATAGCTTTTGCATTGTCAGGAAACACAACTATTATTGATCAGTTAAAGGAACGGATTCAAATACATACTATAGAAATGAATAGCTCTTCAAATGTCCCTTACTACATAGAGATGTCTTACGGTTACACATCTTTTATCTGCTCATCCGACATTTTATTAGAAGAGATGATTAAAGAAGCTGATCACTCACTATATGAAAACAAGAAATTTAAGCGGGTTAATCCTTTCCGTGAACCACGACAACAATTAGGACGAAAGGAGTGAATAGAATGAAGAGAATATTTGCAATCATTGGCATTATTTTATTGACAGGCATGTATGTTTCGACTTTGGTATTTGCATTGATAAACAATCCGCTTGCAAACGAATTATTTAAATTATCAATAATAGCTACTATCATTATCCCCGCATTGATTTATTCTTACATACTTGTATATAAACATATTGGTAAAGGACGTGGGCAAGATAAATAAGAAAAGAAGCAGTGATATTTCGCTGCTTCTTTTTTTCATTTATTTAATAGTGTTTTAAAATAATCAATCGTCTTAATCAGGCCCTCTTCCAACTGCACTACTGGCTCCCAATCCAATTCCTGTTTTGCCAAATCAATTACAGGTTTTCTCTGCATTGGATCATCCTGTGGAAGCGACTGATAGACAAGTTCTGATTTGCCACCTGTTAGCTCAATTATCATCCTCGCCAACTGCTTTATCGTAAATTCATTCGGATTTCCAATATTTACAGGACCAATAAATTCTTTTCTGCTATTCATCAACCTTATCATACCCTCGAGCAAATCATCTACATAGCAAAAACTTCTTGTCTGTCCGCCATCTCCATAAATAGTAATATCCTCTCCTCTTAATGCCTGCACAATAAAATTTGATACTACTCTGCCATCATTGGGATGCATCCTCGGTCCGTAAGTATTAAATATTCTCATAATCTTTATATCGACATCATGCTGCCTATGATAATCAAAAAACAAAGTCTCTGCAACTCTCTTGCCCTCATCATAACAGGAACGGATTCCCATTGTATTAACGCAGCCTCTATATGATTCCGGTTGTGGATGCACTTCAGGATCTCCATACACCTCACTTGTACTTGCCTGCAGAATTCTCGCTTTCGTACGTTTTGCAAGCCCTAACATATTCATGGCACCGTAAACACTGGTTTTAGTCGTTTTAATCGGATTATATTGATAATGAATCGGACTTGCTGGACAAGCCAGATTATAAATCTGATCCACCTCCACATAAAGTGGCTGTGTTACATCATGTCTGATAAATTCAAAGTAGGGGTTTCCCATCAATGAAGCAATATTTTCTTTTGTTCCAGTAAAAAGATTGTCAACGCAAATTACGTCATTCCCTTCTTTTACCAGTCTTTCACATAAATGTGAACCTAAAAAACCTGCACCACCTGTTACTAAAATTCTATTCATAGTTTCTCCTTGGCATTATAAAATACTATCTACCAACGCCTATCTGATAATATTCCATTCCCTGCTTCTTCATTGCTTTTTTATCATACTGATTTCTGCCGTCAAAAATAATTGGATTTTTCAAAGAATTTTTAACCTCTTCCATATCTGGGCTCCTAAATTCCTTCCATTCTGTGATTAGTATAAGTGCATCTGCACCCTTTGTGGCCTCATACTTACTACTCACATATGTCACATGCAAATTGTCCTTAAGATAATATTCCATTGCTTCCTTCATCGCTTTCGGATCATATGCTACAATCTTGGCACCACGTTCTGTCAATTCATTAATAATCGTAATCGCAGCTGACTCACGCATGTCATCGGTATCTGGCTTAAATGAAAGACCCCATACGGCAAAAGTAAAGCCTGTTAAATCCTCTCCAAAGCGCTTCACGATTTTTTGAGGAATGACTTTTTTCTGATATTGATTCACTGACTCTACCGCTTCGAGCAGTTCCGGATGATAACCATATTGGTTGCTTGTTCTGATCAACGCCTGCACATCCTTTGGAAAGCAGCTTCCTCCATAACCACAACCTGCATAAATAAAATGGTATCCAATGCGCTGATCACTTCCAATGCCTCTGCGCACTTTATTAACATCGGCGCCCACCATTTCACAGATGTTTGATATCTCATTCATAAAAGAAATTTTCGTTGCAAGCATTGCATTTGCGGTATATTTTGTCATCTCCGCACTGGCAATATCCATGATAATAAAATTTTCAGTATTCCTAACATATGGCATATACATTTCTTTCATCATCTCGGCGGCTTCGGAATTATCCACACCAATGACAATCCGATCCGGACGCATACAGTCGTTTACTGCTGTTCCCTCTTTTAAAAATTCAGGATTTGAAATCACATCAAAAGTCAATTTACTCTCTCTGCCATCAAGTTGTGTCTGTATCGCATCTCTTACCTTTTTTGCTGTTCCTACTGGTACTGTTGATTTGTCAATGATATACATATGACGCACCATATATTTTCCTATACTCTCGGCAACCGCCTCCACATATTGCAAATCAGCGCTTCCGTCTTTTCCCATTGGGGTCCCGACTGCAATAAAACAAATCTCGACGTGTTGTAATGCTTCCATGATATCTGTTGTGAACCGCAGATGACCTTGCGAATAATTTCGCCTCACCAGCTCTTCCAACCCAGGCTCATAAATAGGAATCTCACCCTTTTTTAAGCCGTCGATTTTATTCTCATCCACATCAACACACCATACTTCGTTTCCATTATCCGACAAGCAGGCTCCCGTCACTAATCCCACATAGCCTGTCCCTACTACTGCTATTTTCATATTTTCAATCCTCTCAGCATTCATTCATAGCAAATATTTATATTTATAAAATATTATAGCAAAACATAGGAATATTCTCAATCGATTCTTGGAAGTTAAATTCCCACTCCCAGTTTATGCAATTCTATCACTGCATCCTCACGATTTTTAAACACAATTCCCTGCATACCGCTATTCTTTGCGCCTTCAACATTAACTGGTCTATCATCAATAAACACACAGTTCTCGGGCACCAATTGATATCTTTCGATGATAAGCTGATAGATTTCTTTATTAGGCTTAATCATTTTTTCTAGATAGGATATAACAGCCCCATCAGCTTCTTTCACGAAGTCCATTTTATTTCCACATTCTCTATAACATTTTTCGGAAAAGTTAGATAAAATCAAAACTTTGTAGCCCATGCTTTTTAGTTCACGTATCCAAGGAACAGTATAGTCATAAACCTCTATTGTTCCATTAATGTTAGAGAAAATCTTCCGTATCAGTGTTTCTAATTCAGGTGCTTTCGTGATAAAGCTCTGTAAAATCTCATTTTCCGACATAATACCTTTGTCAAATTCATCCCAGCTAGTATCCAAAACAGTTGCTTTTGCTAACTTTTCAAATGTTTCCTCTGAAATATCAAAACTTCGAAAAAATTTTTCCCAGCAAAAATCTGCTAACACGTTACCTATATCAAGTATAATTGTATTGATTTTCATAAAATTCTCCTTGCCTATCTAAAAATAATGTCATCCCTTCCTGGTCCGTTGGATATCATTGTGATTGGAAATCCGATTTTTTCCTCAATGAATTCAATATATTTTCTACAATTTGTAGGAAGCTCTTCATATTTCTTTATACCGCGAATTTCAGTCTTCCATCCTGGCAATACTTCAAGCACTGGCTTTGCTTTTTCCAGCCCAGAAGTCGTCGGGAAATCTGTTGTAATTTCACCATCTATTTCATATCCAATGCAAATTGGTATCTCATCTAAATAGCCCAGAACATCAACTACAGTAAATGCAACATCTGTAGTCCCTTGAATTCTACATCCGTACTTTGATGCTACAGCATCAAACCAACCCATGCGGCGCGGACGACCTGTAGTAGCACCATATTCTCCGCCGTCACCACCACGACGTCGTAGTTCATCGCCTTCTTCGCCAAAAATCTCAGATACAAATGCACCTGCTCCCACGGCTGATGAATATGCTTTACATACTGTAACTATTTTTTTTATTTCATAAGGGGGTATGCCTGCTCCCACAGCTCCATAAGCAGCCAGCGTCGATGAAGAGGTTACCATCGGATAAATTCCATGATCTGGATCTTTAAGAGAGCCTAGCTGTCCTTCCAATAAAATCTCTTTTCCATCTTTTAGTGCATTCCATAAATATAGGGAAGTGTCACATACATAAGGTGCAATCACTTTTTTATACTCCATTAAAGTGTCAAACAATTCCTTCTCCTGCAATGGTTCTTTTTGATAAAGATGAACTAATAAGACATTTTTAATTGTACATACATGCGCTATTTTATCTTTTAGTACTGCTTCATCTCCAAAAAGCTCACTGACTTGAAATCCTATCTTTGCATATTTATCTGAATAAAATGGCGCAATACCAGATTTTGTTGAGCCAAAAGACTTACCAGCAAGTCTCGCTTCCTCATAAGTATCAAAATCAATATGATATGGCATTACCATTTGTGCCCTATTTGATATCTTCAATTTAGGCATTGGTACGCCTCTCGAAACAATATCTTGTATTTCCTTGAATAATATAGGAATATTTAATGCCACACCATTTCCGATTACACTTGTTGTATGATCATAAAACACACCTGATGGCAATGTATGAAGTGCAAATTTACCATATTTATTTACAATAGTATGTCCCGCATTGGCACCGCCTTGAAAACGCACGATAATATCTGCATCAGCTGCCATCATATCTGTGATTTTTCCTTTTCCCTCGTCGCCCCAATTAGCTCCCACGATTGCTTTTACCATATTTTTTTCCTCCTATAAAATCTCGTATTTCTTTTTTACGATTGGATTATATCATTTATTCCAGCATAAGTAAAATTAATATTCGTTATGCATGACATAATTAATAATTATATATATACCTTCAATTCGATTTCCCGTATATTCCACGTTTTTATTATTACACCAACATATCCAGCAACTTCTGCGAAGCAACTGATAAATGATTTTTTTCACTATAGGCTACATAAAAATTTCTAGGCGGGATTTCCTGCTCAAACTTCAGTTCAAACAATGCCTCGCTTAAAATGGCATCTATTGCAAAATCCTTCATTACACATCCAATGCCTAAATTACGAAGTGCAAACTGTACAATCATGTCACTAGTCGCTAATTCAAACTCTGGATGTAATACTACACCATTTGCATATAGAAATGCATCTACATATGTTCTTGTACTTGTAGACTTTTCTAAGCATATAATTGGTAACTCCTGTAGTTCTCTGTATGTAAGTGGTTTTCCACACAATTGTCTGAATTTGCTTCCTGCAACAAAGATATCCTGAATAGAGCGAACTGATTTCACTGCGAAATCACGCTTGCTCGGAACCGGCGAACTAATTAATCCAAAATCAATCTTACCATCTTGCAATGATTGCAGCGTCTCTGGCGTAGGTGAGTTATAGACAATTACTTTAATTTTGGGATACTTCTCGTGGAATCGCTCCAGATAAGGTAATAAAAAAAACTTTAGTGTCATGTCGCTGGCACCGATACGAATCTCCCCGGCATCCAAATCTAACATTTCCTGCAGTTTAGACTCACCTCGCAGAATAGCTTCATATCCTTTTTCAACATAGGACCACAGCATTTTCCCTTCACTCGTCAAACGCACACCTCGTGAAGTTCTTAGAAATAGTGGTGTCTTGACAGCTTCCTCAAGCTGCTTGATTGCCTGACTGATAGCAGGCTGAGAAACGGCCATGGCTTCGGCAGCGGCTGTAATTCCCCCGCACTTCACCACATAATAAAACACTTTATACTGTTCTAAATTATTTGTCATAGCCGCTCCTTAGCTTACTTCTATTTATATACTGAACTGCTCTATTTTATGTTTCAATTTTTCTGCCTCATTTCTTAGCTTCATGGCATCATCAGCAAGTCTGGTAATGAAGTCAACCTGCTCGTTAATATTAGCTGTAACTTCCTCTGTTGAAGCTACTGAATTCTCTGACACATGCATAACTGCCTGTATAGAATTCAGCACGTCATCTTTATCTTTAGCCAGCATACTCATCTCATCGATAACACCTTCCAGCTTTTCAACCAGCTCAAGAACAGCACAATTGATTTCTGTAAACACTGCTACTGTATCATTAATGGCCGCAGTCTGCTGCTTCACATTTTCTTCTGCCTGCACTGCAGATTCTGTTGTCTTAAAGGTCGTATTCTGTATGTTCTCTATTATTTTTCTGATTTGATTTCCAGATGCCATTGACTGCTCTGCCAATTTTCCAATTGCTTCTGCTACAACGGCGAAGCCTCTTCCGCTCTCACCAGCACGTGCTGCTTCAATACTTGCATTAAGTGAGAGTAAATTGGTTTCCTCCGCAATATTATTAATAGTATTAACAATACTTTCTATATTGGAACTTTGATCATTTACCTCTGCTATATTATTAACCAATACCTGTGTAATCTCAGCTGTCGCAATGGAGGATCTACTTAATTCATCAACTCTGCTTGTGCCCTTACCAATACTTCCTATCGTATCGCTGGCTGTCTCTTTCATCACACTTGTAATCTCATAAATACTGTTTATTTTTTTTGAGAATGCAACCATCTTGTTATAACCATTTTCAGCGTCACTAGCTTGCGTTATAACATTTTTCTCCATCTCTGCGATAGCGGTGTTAACTTCCTGCATAGCATGTGATATTTTCAAAGTGGTTTCCGATACCTGCTCCGCTGATACTCCAACGCTTCCTCCAAATTGTTTCACTTCTTCAAGTGTCGATCGCATACTTGAAAGCATCGTATCAATACTCTTTGCCAATAATCCAAACTCATCCTTTCGATGATTGGTTGCAACCTTAACTGCCAGATTTCCCTCAGCGGCTGACTTCATTGCTCTGGACACGTTATTAAGCACCTTACTGATACTACGTGATAATCCGATTCCTATAGCTATGGCTATTGCAGACGCTATAATAACAAATATAATAGTCAGATTACGCATATTAGACATCTCGCCCAATATGTTGACTTGTGGTATTAACGCACAGAGTGACATACCCGTCTCCCCGATTGGCGCATATAGATAGAGGTAATCAGAACCTTCATAGGTTACGTATTCGCCATATTGTTCTTCGCTAGCAACCGATGCAGTATAAAATGCCTGTTCCTGAAAAATGATATCTCCTATTACTTGTTCTTCTTTTAAGATAACCTCACGTCCGTCAGCTGTTATAATTCCAACGATACTTCCTTCTCCGAAGCCCGCCTGTTCCAATACCTCTTTTATACTCTCGGTATCAATATCAACAATCAGAAACCCTTTTGCTGTCGTAAACTTCTTAATAAAACTAAATGCATAATCATTTGTTCCGATTTCTGTGGCTGTATCTATATAAGGATGCTTTCCAACCCAGATTCCCTTCACTGTTTTATCCGCTGCAAAAGGCGCGCCCTCTTCCTTTTGAAAATCATCATAAGCCGTTTCCGTAAATGGCACTTTCTTAGCGGAATCATTTGCTGTTGAAGAAGTTGGCCTTCCATTTGCCGCAAACATATGCACATTGCTGATAAAATCTGTTATTGTCTCCAGATTCAAAGTTGCCACTTTTGCTATTTCATAATACTTTGCCTCCGCATTCGCATCCTTACTCATTGCATAGAGACCATAATAATCTGTGATCTTTGTATTTATAAGCAATTCCGCCGATTTAGCTTCTGCCGTCTTGCAAAGCAAATCGCAGTATTCAGCCATTGATGAAATGGTACTTCCTGCTGATTCTTCATATTTTTGTTTGGAATTATTAGCTGCCTGTGAATAAATAATGATACCAAGAAAAATCATCATAATAATAGGAACTGCAAAAGCAAATAAAAGTTTATAAATTATTTTAGTCCCTCTACCCCTTTTAATTGGTTTTTCTTTTTTAATTACCTTTTCTTTCTTAATATCTCTTGCTTTTTTCATTCTGATAAGCATAATTCTTCCTCCTTAAACGATTACGTAGTACTTCAAAAAAATATATAATTAGTATATCATTAAAATGTAAATATGAACAGTCTCTATTTTTGTGATATATTTTTGTGATATTTTAGTAAAAATAGACAAAAAAACATTTTGACATATTTAGTTCTATATGGTACTATCCTTTATAGAAAGAGGTGCTATGATGAATACTTCAAATGGTGGATTTTTAATATCGCAGGTCAAACAAATTCAGGGGCGCGTATTTGAAAAATTACTGATATCTTCCGGCATCGAAGAATTTAATGGCGCACAGGGGCGTATTCTATATGTGCTTTGGCAAGAAGATAATCTTCCCATTGTAGAACTTTCCAAACGCACTGGGCTAGCTAAGACAACACTTACAGGCATGCTGGATCGGTTGGTTGCAAAAGGACATGTCGAACGCACTTTTGATGCAAAGGATAGGCGTCTGGTACGTATTGTACTAACTCCAATGGCACATTCCCTATATGGACAGTATCTTCAGGTATCTGCAAAAATGAATGAACTCTTTTATGCAGGATTCACTGATGAGGAAATCATTTCCTTTGAATCAATGCTACAGCGTCTCTTATCAAATCTAACAACCGAATAAGGAGGAATTAATTATTATGATGCGTGATGTAGAAAAAACAATTGGTAATTTAATAGACAAACAGAAAGTGGGCATTATCAGTTCTGTAGATCAGGATGGCTTTCCCAATGCTAAGGCAATGAATCCGCCCAGAAAACGTGAAGGACTGAAAGAATTTTATTTTAGTACAAATACTTCCTCAATGAGAGTTGGACAATTTCGTCAAAATCCTAAGGCTAGTTTATATTTTTGTGATAAACGCTTCTTTCGTGGCGTCATGCTGAAAGGAACCGTCGAGGTATTAGAAGATGAAACACATAAGGAAATGATTTGGATGAATGGAGATACTTTGTATTATCCAAAGGGGGTTACAGACCCTGACTACTGTGTACTGAAATTTGTTGCCCAAACTGGCCGTTATTATAGCAATTTTCATTCTGAGACCTTTGAAATAGATTGAGATGCCCACAATACGAGAGAATAGGCCCATTTTCATAAGGGGCCTATTCTCTCGTATAAAAATCTATCAGCAGTGATTTCATTTTTTTATATTCTCTTTATTTAGTAGTACACTTCCACTGCAGTCATTAAAGGAACCGCAGCCAGTACAAGAACCACATCCAATACTCCCCTTCTTTTTCCCGTTTGTAATGATAGTACATAGTGCTGCAATAATACCAGCTATCATCAAACCAATTAAAATATAATCAAACAGATTCATTTTAACTCCTCCTTGTTATCAAAAAATCATATTTCCAATCTGGTAAACTGCAAATGCACAAACCCAGGCGATCATGCACTGAAAAACAACCATTCCGAGCGTCTGGACTCTAGAACCCAGCTCCCTTCTGATTGCTGCAATTGCCGCAATACAAGGTGTGTAAAGCAATGTAAAAACAAGAAAACTACATGCGGAAAGGGGTGTAAATAAACTACCTAGTGACACACTCAATCCTTCCATTGATGTCCCCAACAATATACTCATTGTACTGACAACAGCTTCCTTCGCTGACAGGCCTGCAATAATGGAAGTAGATATACGCCAATCTCCGAGCCCAATCGGTACGAATACGGGTACGATAAACTGACCAATTGCTGCAAGCAGACTATCTGCATTATTTGTAACAAAATTTAATCTTGCATCAAATGCGCCGAGAAACCATATAATAATGGTTGCCAGAAAAATAACTGTAAAAGCTCTCTGCAAAAAATCCTTTGCTTTATACCAAACCAGCATAAATACACTTTTCAAAGAAGGCATACGATAATTAGGAAGTTCCATAACAAACGGAATTGGATTTCCTTTAAACAACGTCATGTTTAGCACAAGTGCCGCTATGATTCCTATTAGCATTCCAAAAAAATATAGTATAATCATGACTAACGCTGAATGCCCTGGAAAAAAGGCTATACTAAAGACTGCATAAATAGGTATCTTGGCCGAACAACTCATAAACGGTGTTAAGAAAATCGTCATTCTGCGGTCACGTTCTGATGATAAAGTCCTAGTTGCCATAATTGCTGGTACAGTACACCCAAATCCTATCAACATCGGAACAAAGCTACGCCCTGATAATCCTATCTTCCTTAACAATTTATCCATTACAAAGGCAACACGAGCCATGTACCCAGTATCCTCTAAAATAGATAGGAAAAAGAACAATACTACAATAATTGGTAAAAACGAAAGCACACTCCCTACCCCGGCAAAAACTCCATCAATAACCAGACTATGCACGACAGGATTGATTCCGTAATTTGTAAGCCCCAAATCAACAAGGTTTGTTAACGTCTCAATTCCCTGCGATAATAAGTCTACAAGAAAACTCCCAAAAACTCCAAATGTAAGCCAGAAAATAACTATCATAATTGCAAAAAACATCGGTAATGCAAGATATCTGCCCGTAAGAATTCTGTCAATTTTAACGCTACGCTTATGTTCACGACTCTCTTTACATTTTACAACTGCCTCGTCACAAACATCCTCAATAAAACTGTAACGCATGTCTGCAAGTGCAGCATTTCTATCCATACCATATTCATGCTCCATCTCCGACACACTATGTTCTATGGTCTCCATTTCATTTTGACTGAGCCCCAGTTTCTCAGCAAATGACTGATCTCCTTCGATTAGCTTTGTTGCAGCAAAGCGTGCTGATATACTATTTCTTTCCGCATGATCTTCTATCATATGTGAAACGGAATGAATGCACCTATGAACAGGACCCGGCTGACAAAAATCCAATACACTTGGATAAATTCTTTTTTTTGCTATATCCGTAATTCGATCTACAAGTTCTGAAATACCTTCATTCTTAGATGCACTAATAGGTATGACAGGTATTCCAATTGCTTTTGACATTGCAGAAATATTAATTGTCCCACCATTGCCGCGTACTTCATCCATCATATTGAGCGCCAATACCATAGGAACATGAAGCTCAAGTAGTTGCAATGTGAGGTATAGATTTCTCTCAATATTTGTTGCATCTACAATATTAATAATCCCATCAGGCTTCTGACTTAATATAAAATCTCTTGTGATGATTTCTTCCATGGAGTAGGGCCTAATAGAATAAATTCCCGGCAGATCAACTACAGAGCAGCCCTTGGCAAGACGCATCTCTCCTACCTTTTGATCTACTGTAATACCCGGGAAATTTCCCACATGCTGATTGGAACCTGTTAATGTATTAAAAAGTGTTGTTTTTCCACTATTTTGATTTCCCACAAGAGCAAATATCATATGCACTATCCTCCGCTTCTTCCACCTCAATCATCTCCGCATCTGCTATTCTGATGGTCAATTCATACCCTCGTATCATAATTTCTATCGGGTCGCCCATAGGTGCTATTTTTTGTATGGTCACTTTCGTTTTTGGTACCAACCCCATGTCAAGCAAACGTAAACGTAATTCATTTTTTCCCCCAACACCAGTAATAATTCCGCTTTTCCCAATTGGTATCTCGTTTAATGTCATAACGCTCAACTCGCTTTCCTATTAACATTTTGTATTTAAAATCTGGTTAGTTATTTCTAACTCAATAACAGGTTAGCATTGACTAACTGATTTGTCAATTACTTTTTAATAAAAAATGCTGATTACTAACGGTATATCCGCATAATCAGCATTTTATGTCACTCTATATTATACATTAATCTCAGCCTTAAGCCCTATTAGTTCTTTGTTTTCTTCTAATACTGGTCTGACGACATTATTCAAAAATGCCTCTACCTGTTCCTTTGCACATCCTGTATATTTGGCCGGATCCATTGTTTGTTGTAAGTCTTCGAGAGACATTTTAAATGCTTCATCTGCCGCAATTAACTCAAGTAGGTTATTATCTAATCCGTTTACCTTTACATTTTGTCCTGCCTGCATTGAAAGTTCACGTATTTTTTCATGTAATTCCTGCCTGTCTCCGCCTGCTTTCACAGCATCCATCATAATATTCTCCGTAGCCATGAAAGGTAACTCACTTCGCAAGCGTTTTTCAATCACTTTATCATAAACCACCAGACCATCTACCACGTTCATACATAAATCAAGTACGCCGTCGATTGCGAGGAAACCTTCTGGGATACTTAGTCTTTTATTTGCCGAATCATCAAGCGTCCTTTCAAACCACTGTGTTGCAGAAGTTATTGCAGGATTAAGTGCATCAATCATAACATATCTAGAAAGAGACGCAATACGTTCGCTACGCATTGGGTTTCTCTTATAAGCCATTGCAGAGGAACCAATCTGACTCTTTTCAAATGGTTCTTCTACCTCTTTTAAATGTTGTAATAATCGAATATCATTAGAAAACTTATGGGCACTCGCAGCAATTCCAGCAAGTACATTCGCGACTCTTGTATCTACTTTTCTCGAATAAGTCTGTCCCGATACCTGATAACATTTTGAAAATCCCATCTTCTGCGCAATCATAGGATCTATTTTTTCTACTTTTCCATAATCACCATCAAAAAGCTCCAAAAAGCTTGCCTGTGTCCCAGTTGTCCCTTTAGAACCAAGAAGCTTCATATTGGAGAGGACAAAATCCAAGTCCTCCAAATCAAGCATAAATTCCTGTATCCACAATGTTGCTCTTTTTCCTACTGTAGTTGGTTGTGCTGGCTGAAAATGTGTAAATCCGAGCGTAGGCAATGCTTTATACTTTCCTGCAAACTCTGCCAATTCTGCTATCACATTAATTAGTTTCTTTTTCACCAGTTTAAGTGCTTCCGTCATTACTATAATATCTGTATTATCCCCAACAAAGCAGGAAGTAGCTCCCAAATGAAGAATCCCCTTTGCCTTTGGACACTGTACTCCATATGCATACACATGACTCATGACATCATGACGCACCTTCTTCTCTTGTTCTTGTGCAACATCATAATTTATATCCTCTGCATACATTTTCAATTCATCTATCTGCTCCTGCGTTATATGCAGCCCTAACTCCTTCTCTGTTTCCGCAAGCGCAATCCATAATTTTCTCCATGTGCGAAACTTCATGTCTGGCGAAAAAATATATTGCATCTCTCTACTCGCATAGCGCTCTGAAAGTGGGCTCTGATATCTGTCTGTCATTTTATACCTCCTATAAATACAAAAGTACCTGACTTCATTTTCAAAAAATCCCGGTACTTTTTCTATATCCTCTTAGTTTAGTCCTAATCGCTTAAAGACTTCCTGATACGCCTCTTCAACATTGCCTAAATCACGTCTAAATCTATCTTTATCCAATTTTTCATGTGTATGCACATCCCACAGTCTACAAGTATCTGGTGAAGTCTCGTCCGCAAGAATAATCTGCCCCTTATATCTGCCAAATTCAATCTTAAAATCTACAAGTTCGATATCTGCCTTTAAAAAATAAGCTTTTAGAACATCATTTACTTTAAAAGCATATTTTTTAATCGTTTCTATTTCTTCAGGCGTTGCGAGATCAAGTGCTATTGCAAAAGAATCGTTGATAAGAGGATCTCCAAGTTCGTCATTTTTGTAGCTAAACTCAATTGTAGGCGCCTTAAACGGTGTTCCCTCTGGCACGCCAAGTCTTTTTGAAAAACTTCCTGCTGCAATATTGCGAATAATTACTTCAAGTGGAACAATCGATACTTTCTTTACAACCGTTTCTCTGTCACTTAACTCCTCAATAAAATGGGTTGGTACGCCTTCCTTCTCGAGAATCTTAAATATATGATTCGTCATACGGTTGTTGATAATACCTTTTCCAATGATTTGGCCCTTTTTCAATCCATTAAATGCTGTTGCATCATCCTTATAATCCACGATAAGTACATCCTGGTCTTCTGTCGCATAGACTTTTTTTGCTTTTCCCTCATAAAGTAAATCAACTTTTTTTATCACTTTTCCTCACCTGCGCCTTTCAAGCCATAATCTGACTTTCCCTCAAATTTGCCCAATACAACGATATGATTATATACCAAAATATTTTGTTTCGCAACCGAAAAATGTCTCCTGTTAAAACTACTGCTTGTATTGTTTCCCTTTTTATGTCAAAACTTAGTGGTTGTAATCAAGGTGGATTTAGTATAGAATCTTTTTATCAGTATAATTAAGGAGACACCCATGAACGAAAAGCGCTCAAGCAGACGCCTTGAAATAGGAATCGAATTATCTATCTCAGATTTATATAAAGAAGATATCAACACCATCATGGACATTGAATCCCCCATTGAAGTGACTGATATCTCTGCCGTTGGAATCGGTTTTATTTCCGAGTGCATCTTGCCCATCGGTTACTATTTTATCGCTAATATCGAACTCAACCGTGATTTACCGCAGATTATTACAGATGTCAGGATTATTCGCAGCTCAGCAATTGATAAAACAAAATACCAGTATGGATGCGAATTTGTTTCGATTTCTCCGCATGTAAAGCATATGCTGGAGGATTTTGAAAAAACATTGTAGTAATAAAAAAAGCAGATAGCGGGAATCGAACCCGTCTCTCCAGCTTGGGAAGCTAGCGTTCTACCGATGAACTATATCTGCCTATTTTCAGATAATATCATAAAACAAATGATCTTTCAAGTCACTTATCCTTGCAATTTTCCAAGAAATTCACTGACTCTCTCGTTCTCAATCGCAAATACCTCATCAGGTGTTCCTTCTGCCTGTATTCTACCTCCTTCCATAAAGATAATACGATCGGATAATTCTTTTGCAAACTGCATTTCGTGTGTCACGATAATCATTGTCATTTTTTTCTCTGCAAGCTCTTTTATTACCTTCAGCACTTCGCCTGTTAGTTCCGGATCAAGTGCAGAGGTTGGTTCATCAAAAAATAAAATTTTAGGCTGCAGGGCCAATGCCCTTGCGATTGACACTCTCTGCTGCTGTCCGCCTGACAATTGGTATGGATATGCTGCCGCTTTATCAGCCAATCCAAGCATATCAAGTAGTTTAAATGCTCTCTCCTTTGCTAACATCTTATCAACGCCAAAAACTGCTGCCGGTGCATCCATGACATTTTTAAGTACACTATAATGTGGAAATAAATTAAAGTTCTGAAACACAAGTCCAAAATATTGTCTAATTCTCTTTACATCTGAATGACTTGCATAAACACATTGACCTTCTTCATCATTCCATGCAGCTTTTTCTCCCATATAGATTAATTCGCCTGATTCCATCTTTTCAAGCATGGTCGCACAGCGCAGTAAGGTAGACTTACCTGATCCAGATGGGCCTATAATTGACAGCACTTCCCCTTCGCACACAGAAAGAGAAATATCCGTGATTACTTCTAATTCATCAAAACATTTTTTCATATGATTTATTTCAAGCAAATTCAAAATCATTACCTCCGTGTTATGCCGTTCGATTTTTATCTATAATAAGACATTTTTTTCTCAATTCCTTCCATGGCAACTGCGACAATCAGGTTGAAAATATAATAAAAAATGCCGGCTATCACAAATGGCATCATGGTAGTCTGTGCGGAAGCAATTGCTTTAGCGCTTGTAAACATCTCCGAGACAGCAATCACAAAAGCCAGTGAAGTGTCCTTGACCAGTGTGATTACTTCATTTGTAACTGGTGGAAGTATTCTTTTAATCACCTGTGGCAATATAATCCTTTCAAATGTCTGCACTTTATTATAGCCAAGCACTTTAGCCGCTTCGTACTGCCCAATTGGCATCGATTCAATTCCCGCGCGATATATTTCTGCAAAATAAGCCGCATAATTTAGTGCAAATCCGATAATCACTGCAACAAAACGGTAGGTAGTCGTAATCTTAATACCAAATAGATAGAATGGCCCAAAATATACTACCATCAATTGTAGCATAAGAGGCGTTCCCCTCATAATGGATATATATATTTTAGAGGTGTTCTGAATCAACTTATTCGTAGACATTCTACCAAATGCAACTATTAAACCGAGTGGCAATGAAAAAAGCAAAGTCAGGACAAATATTTCCGTTGATACCAGCATCCCGCTAATTAATTGTTCCAGCATATTTAAAACACTCATCGTACTCCTCCATATCATTCGTATTGCGAAACAATTGCCAGTATTTCCTTGGCATATTTGGGATAATTTTTAACCAGATCCTCCATTTCCTCTTTTGCAGATTCCATATTGAAATTATTAAAATCAATACGTTTGCGAAGCCTCTGCCTTTGTATAATAAGTGAATGCCTGATTTCTATCATTTCCTTCGGATTTAGCAAGGCTTCTGCCTGATGAATCCATATCATTGGATCTTTAACCCGATACTGTCTAAGTATTTTGCACAACTCCCTGCCCGTTGCATCCATTTTAGCAAGTATTTTTTCGGAATGTTCGCGTGCTTCTTTCTCCTCTAGATATTTCTCCCACATATACTCTAATTCATATACATTATCGATATTGTATTTGGAATAATTATAATCAAGAACATTCGTAATATTAACATATTTTATCTTCACTTTATTTTGCAATAAAATGGCCCTATTTAGCATTTTCTCGGCTTTTTCCTGTCCTTGCTGTGCATTCCTGAACTGTGTAAAGGAAAAGGTTATTGCAATCGCCGCAATCCCTATCGTAACCAAATAACCGGTCCTCATTTCCATATCTGCCATGAACTGCATAATTGTCAGTAAAACAACCGCAAGGCATACTGAAAATACAATAATAATCGCAAGAGACTTTGCATTGCTTTTTGTCCTGCGAGAATCACGTACAGTATATGCAAGCGTACCTTTTTCCCCCTCCAACAGATGTAAATCCTTACGAATTGCCATTTGTTGTTCTTCGTCCACTTTCAGCTTTGCAATTGCTTTTGGTACCTCATCCTCCATCGACTCCATACGATGATATTGTGACTCTGTAATCTTTGTGGCAGGACGCTTATAATTGGCATTTTCCTTCTCTATCAGTGTGATTTTACGTGCTGCCTGCTCAATTTCCTCACGTTCTGCTGGGGGCAATCCTTCGATTTCCTCCATATCGGTCAGATAATCTGTCACTATCTGATATTCTCTTTTTGCAATATCTACCTCATTAGATGCATCTACCATTTGCTCGCAACAAGCACGAATGTAGCGTTCCCTCTCCTTATAATTATGTACGTCAAGATCCGCTCTGCGTAACGTATCACGCTGAAGTACTTCATCCATTGAGTCCTGCTCTAACTCAAAGTCATATTCAAATCCGTACTCGTCATCCACTTTAAACAATTTCCTAAAGAATCCGAAAATTCCCATGATCTCTCCTTAAGTATTCATCATACCTTTACGATAATCTTTTTTCCAATCGTTGAGTGTTTCTTCTATGGCTTTATAAAACTCACTTATTCTCCCGTCTTGCTTATGACTGATTATTTCTGTAAGTGACTTCATATAAGGAGTATCTATTTCTGCTGTCAAAATACTGTTTATTTCTTCTTCAAGCTCCATAGCCACTTCCTGATTAAGTCCCTTCAGCAATATCGTATTTTGATACTCCTCTTTCTCTTTTGTAATACGCATTGTGGCAAGGTATTGTTTATAGCTCTCACCATCACCACTAATATCATATGCTTTTTTGTAATACTCACCTGCTTTATCAAATAAAAATAGTTTTGCATATGCCGTCCCTGTATTATGTAAAATTTTACTGTATAATGAAATATCTTCATTTGCTGTCATTCCTTGCAATATGTATTGATATTCTTCTATTGCAAGCGAAAGTTTATTTGTAGCAAGTAGACTATCGCCTCGTGCCTTACGCTTCTGCGCAAATCCAAGGCTTGCATTATCCAGCAGTATTTTTTCTATCCTCGCGAGCTCTTCTTCTTCACAGTATCTGGTATGCCGCAGTATTGTCGTTATAAACTCATTCAAATTTTTTTCTTCATTTAACATTTCAAATAAATGCTTACCAAGATTACGTAATCCAATCTCGCGTTCAATCCATTGACATAGTTTCACATCCATGATGTCCCTGTCAAGAATATAAGAATTCTCACATAGATAAAAACATAATTCTTCTATAGAATATATGTTCATTCCAAGTCCCAACACATAATATGGTGTTTTTGCAATTTCACCTATACAAGGAATTAACTCAACCATGATTACTATACTCCTCTAAATTTCTATTTCTTCATCCCACACTTTTCCAGTGGAGGAATACATCTCGCCAAATCCCATGTCCTGTATCCGTACTACTATAATCCGTTCAGATTTAAAAGAAATCCGAAGTGATAGTCTTGTGGCTTTTGCTGGGCGTAACGGCAAACCTGAAAGCACAATTTCTCTCACCTGCGCATCCTTACCGTCAAGCGGCGTTATGATAATCGGAATAATTGGATCTCCGCCGAGAATAAAGTCAAATTGTCCTTTCACTTCATACCAGCTCACACCTGCATCTACAAGTGCAGCATACCTTTCTTCCCCTGCCTGCTTCACTTTGATTCCCAAATTAACCTTAATCTTATCCCTGCCAAGAAAAATATGAGTTTCACTATATGTGCTTGGCACCAGTTTTTCCATTGCGCTGTAACAAGCACCTTTCGTATAGAGATTCTTACCCTGAAACACCCGTCTGCCTGTACACAAATATTTTAAAGTCTTTTTCAGATAATCACCCACAAATCCATCTCCAATTAGATAAACACTTGAGATATTATATCTGTCAATACACTGGTGCATAGCCTTCAACAGTATTTCATCTACATATTCTGCATCCTTTTTTTCTTCAAAATTACAACATATTTCTGCTGGCTGTTTAATGTCTACAAAACTTTCCTGATCCATAAATGCAACAATTGGTTTCGTATTCTCGTTCATATGAAAACCAAAGCATTTTAAATACTGTCCTGCATAATCAAACACCATTACTCTGTATTTCCATAATTCAGTAGGCTGATGTAAGATATAGTAATAGATACTCTCTTCATAGCTTTGAAAATGAATTTTATCTTTCGCAATCGAAAGGTCATTTGTCACTGTTTCCAAAATTCTCAACATAACCGCATCAAGCACGTCGACTGTAATCATAAGTGCTTCTATCTCTTCCAGGTTTATACCCGGAACCAGTAAATTAATCGTTCTTTTTATAAAAAGTGCAAGCAGCGTAACTGGATCATACTCATCGTCCTCTATTAAAACCGACTCACCACTTCTTGCCTTTTTTAAAAGATGATCTATCAGTATCCCTTCATCATGTGCCATTACTTTTTTAGCCTCTTCGCCAAAAAACCATTGATTTACTTCTCTCTTCTTACAGAGGTTTGTCGGAATCATATACTTCTGTTCACCTGCAACCAAAGAAAAAGTCTCAGGTTCAGGATTCTTAAGACTGCAATAGCTAATCTGTGACATCTCATCATTTAAATCATATCCGATTGCATACTTCGTATCAAATGTCATAAACGACTCCTTTATCACCTTGCTTTAATGAATAGTGAATACACAACTAACTAAATAATCCGTTCTGGCATACTTATCCATCAGCTTTAATAATGTATCCTCATCCTGTAGTGTTTTTGAAACAACAATATCATTCAGCAAATCGAATCTTGCCTCGTCACTGTCTCCCACTACATCAGAAACACTTACCGTATTACTCTCGGTTAGTACTTCTTTGTCTTCAACTACCTCAGATATATAGTATTGCAATTCTTCTCCAAAAAACAGAATAAATTCTTTCGAAAAAATACCTCCATACATATTATGCATTTCTTCTTTTACATAAATGTCTTCTGTATCTTCCTGGCCTTCCAGCACATAATGAAGAATAATGCGCGCCCGCGGACTAGCTTTATACTCGATAATTGTCTTATCCGCAAATATAGATAACTCAGGTACAATATCCTGAAACTTCATAAAAAATTTGAAAAACATTTTTTTATGAATGAAATCCTTTATAAAATTAGCTATCATGGCATTTGTAACTTCATTTCCTACATTTTCTTCCTCTGCATAGTGCTTTAGCAAAGCCAGCCTACATGCATCATTCAGATTTTCATCCAAACGATAATTCTTAAGTAAATGAATGAAAATATAATTTTCTATCACTCTATCTTTAACAAAATACTCGTATGCATTAAATGAAAGATATGCCAATTCCACAGAAGTATTAGATCCTGCATGCAGATAGGATTCAAATATCTCTTCCTTTTCGCCAACAGTGGTACCTGTATAAAGCATTTGTATAATGATACGTTCCTTTAAATAAAAGGAATCCATATCAAACATCGCAGAAGCCTTCCATATATTTCGCATTTCCTTTGTCAATCCCTTAAAATACGAATTTAGATAAGATAAAGTCACCTCATCATATTTACCAGCTTTAAATGCTTGGTAACACATTCCTACGAGTTTTTCATCCTCAACCGCATCTATCTGCTTAATACGATAACTACAGAGCTTCACGCAGGTTTTAGGCACAATCTGCTCTGTTCCGTATACATCGGCCACATGGTATGCTTCTTCATACATACCCCTTCGTACAAAATATTCTACCAGTTCTGCTCTATCTTTACTATCTAGCAGACTGCTGTCAATCACTTGTAGGAAATCGTCTAGCTCCGCAATCATATCATGGTCATAATAATACTGCATCAGAATCGGACGTATCTCACTTTTATAACTTTCCTCAACCTTCGGAGATTCTGCAAGAGTTCTGCAAAAATCAACATTCCGATGGTCAATTACAACATAATGCTTCTTACCTTCGCATAAATACAAGCAAAATCCAATATTCCCACTGATATAATTTTGTATATTTATAATGAATAATTCATTATCCTCCATCAGACATGTCTCGCTACCCTCTGACGGCATATAGCGGTTTTTATCCGCATCCTGTAAAAAGAGTTCATACTCCTTGCTGTAAATCTGTGGATAAGCATACATATCCACAACCGGATACACTGACTCCTCTGAGAGTTGTCTATAGACGACAACTACCTCTTTTATCAACGGATTGTTCACAACTACTTCCCGTGAAAATAAAATTCGTGTCAGATTCGAAGCCATATCTCCTGCAATATGTTCTGGACGCAATATTTTTTCATAAATATACGCCAGATCTTTGTTTATATGCCCAGTTGCAATCTGATCCTTTACAAATTGTCTCATGAACCTTTCATAACTTCTAACCATTTCAGGCATCTCATCTTCATGCCGCAAGATATTGGCATACAAAAAAGCTGTTCTTATATAGTCCAGATTATTATTATAGGTAAAATACATCAGTACTGGCTTTGGCAGCAAGTCTCTGTAACTCAATGGTATCGATAGCATATAGTACTCATACAGACGTGTAATACGCATCTGTGCCTCCACCCCGCGTCTATACCATTTAAAATATTTTACATCTGTTCGATTTCCTTTAATCAAATGTGTGCAGATTGCGCCGACAAGTTCATCATTTGCATGTATTTTATAAGCCAACACAAGTATATTTAAAAGCATCTGTGAAAAATTCTTCTGTCTACCCACCAAGTATATGACCTGCTTAAATAATTCCCGATCCATTTGCTGGTTTCGTACAGCCCATAACAAAATCTGCAATTCAAATTCTGTCAGTTTGATAAGTGTCGATGGATTAGCGACAAAATAATGATATGCTTCAATATATAATACAGGACTGATACAACCACCTTCATACTGGCGCTCAACAAGTGCCAGCTTCTTGCTTGGATTAGTACTCAGATCTTCCTCTAAATAAAGCAGTGTCCATAAAATACGCCAACTGTTTTTTCTTTTATTAAATAGAGATAAAACTTTGTCAGTAACTTGGTTTACATAACTTTCATCTCTCTCATATAACGTACATAAATACAAATAATAACAATATATTTCTTCATCTGCATCTTCAATCCGCATATCAGATGCCACATGATCCAAAATCCACTTTGCTTCATTAAATCTCTCTTCTACCAAAAGAAGCTGTGCCTGAAAAAGCCTTGATACAGGATTCTTTTCATCAAGTGCATTCATGCTCTCGACTATCTTCATAGATTCCCTTACCCATGTACCCACTGCAATTTGTTTGGTACGAAAAGCCACATAGTCTTTCATGATCTTCCAAACCAATTTTCTTTGTTCTCGTGTTATACTTATAGTGGAATTGTCTTTCTTTTTCTTTTCAGCAATAACGACTACTTCAAATGACTCTTTGGCATTGTGAAATAAAAGCCTTCCATAGTTTTTACCCACATGCATTTTTGATGCATCAACATAAAAATCAAGTCTGCAGTCATTTCCCAGAAAATCATCATCTCTTAATTGATCTTTTTCCACAATCAAAAAAGCCGAGTCACTACATACGCATAGATTTACGTAACCCCAGCTACTTTTTTGAATCAGGATTTCTCCTCCGGCAACTCCGTCTACATTCATGAATTCATAAGTCATCTTTTCAGGAATATAGGTAATAGGATGTTTTTTGTGAACTGCAATCAAAAACTCCTCTACGTTCTGCTCGGAACCTTGTGTCGCAGAAAATCCAATATATTTTTCTAAATAACTTCGCTCATTTCCTTCAAAAAGTTTAACAAATCCTTTTGTATAAAAAAGATTAACTGCCTCTTCCCAATCGCTCTGTGCCAGATTTGCAAAATGAAACAAATTCTTAATATTGCCCTGTACACCGCCAATTAGCGACTGCTGAATCATTACCACAAACGGCAAATAGTATTCGCCGCTGTCTGAGACAATATGGATATCGCCCTTCTGCACATCTCCTTCTGCCAAGCCCACAGAATTGAATTCATACTTAACTTCGGTCTCCACATCTTCAAAAAACTTTGTTACAATCTTCATTCTAATATTTGAAGAATATACATATCCATTAATTAACACACCATCAATGCTTGTAATAAAAAATGAGCCTTCTCTAATCTCATTTTCATGTAGACCCAACTCGATTTTAGGCGTAGAAATAGACAGTTTTCTATTGTCATATTCAAAAAAACCATTGATTAACTTATCAACTATTTTTCGCAATACCCTCACCACACTTCACGAAAGATTTGTTGCTTTTTCCTTAGATTGCATTATAATAAAGTATATCACAACACTAGCATGTTCCGCAATGTCAAACTAGGATTAAGTAAGGAAATGAGGATATATTATGTTACAGCATCAGGATCACTTTCATGGCAGCGATTTAGAAAAAATAGAATCTATCTATGGTATTAAAAAAGAGGAAATTACGAGTTTCAGTGCAAATGTAAATCCACTAGGTCTCTCGCGTAAACTTAAAAAAACTTTATCTGAGCATCTGGATGTCATTACGACATATCCTGACAGAAACTATACCTCTTTGCGCAAGGTCATTGCCGCTTATTGCGATACTGATTTTGAGAAGATTGTAGTCGGAAATGGTTCCTCGGAGCTCATCTCTCTATTTATCCAGATTGAACATCCAAAAAAAGCTATGATTATCGGGCCTACTTATTCTGAATATGAGCGGGAGGTTTCTTTAGGTGGTGGTACTAGTCTGTATTTTCCATTAAAAGAATGTGCTGACTTTAAACTTGACCTACAAAAATTAGAGTTACAGCTAAATGAGAGCATTGATTTATTAATCATCTGCAATCCAAATAATCCTACCTCTTCCGTAATACATCGTCAGGAAATGCGTGCCATATTAGATGTCTGCAAGCAACATGACATTTGTGTCATGGTTGATGAAACATATGTCGAGTTTGCTGAAGAGTATGATACTATCAATGCTGTTCCATTAACAAATTATTATAATAATATCATTATTCTTCGCGGTATTTCTAAATTTTTTGCTGCTCCTGGACTTCGTCTCGGCTATGCGGTCACAGGTAATCTTGATTTGATTAAGGCAATTAATATGAGACAAAATCCTTGGACGATAAACTCATTAGCTGATATCGCTGGCGAATTAATGTTTACAGATACAGAATATATTAAGCAAAGTAAAGAACTAATTAGCTCTGAGCGCACTCGTATTGTTGCACAATTGCGAAAAATAAATGGGCTCAAGATATATGAGCCCATAGCTAATTTTGTTCTAATCAGAATTCTTCGCGAAGATATTACAGCAGACACTCTTTTTGAAGCTACCATTAAAGAAAAAATGATGATTCGTAACTGTTCTACATTTCCATTTCTTGATAATAAATATGTGCGGTTCTGCTTTATGAATCCTGATATGAACGACAAACTCGTTGATTGTATTAAGCGAACCTTGCAGTAGCAAGATTATTTCGTAATTGTCCCATCAAGGTCCCACAAATCTTCCCAGCTCTCTGCACCTTCCCACAAAAACACTTGTCCTTTTACAAGACGATTATTCTTCTCGAGTGATTCTATTGTTTTCATCTCAGCCTCAGTCAGTGAATCTTCCGTTGTTAACCTTAAATTACTTACATATTCTGCTTCATAAACGGAAAATGGAATCGGAATCTGGCCTCTTTGAACTGCCCACTTAAGTGCAATTACGGCTGGATGTACGCCATGTGCTTCTGCTATTGCTTTCATCTCAGGCAGCTGAATATCAGCTACATCCTCTGGACACATGTCACGCTCAGGTCTGGTCGGTGAACCTATCGGCATAAATCCGATTGGCTGAATTTTATGTGCTACCAGATAGTCAAATAGTTCCTGCTGTTGAAAACAAGGATGCAATTCCATTTCACATGCAACAGGCATAATATCAATATGGGGAAGTACTGCCTCTAATTTCGCAATAGTCATATTTGACATACCGATAGATTTTATAAGACCTTTTTTGACCAATTCTTCACATTGCTTATAAGTCTTACAATATGCTTCTGGACTAAAAGGTTTAGAAGCTGGATTACGAGAATCTACATCACATCCGGGTGCATGATAATTTGCAAACGGCCAGTGAATGAAAAACAAATCTATATATTCACATTGCAAATCAACAATACTTTTTTTGCAGGATTCTTCAACCCTATCATGCATATCATTCCACACTTTGGTCATGACATATAAGTCTTTACGTGCAACAACGCCTTCCTTAAAAGCTTCTGCAAATACCTTTCCAATTTGATCTTCATTACCATAGCATGCGGCACAGTCAAACATACGATATCCACAACGAATAGCGCCTGCTACTGCTGCTGAAACCTGCTCTGCGGTAAAACGATCGGAGCCAAAGGTTCCCATACCAATACATGGGATTTCTTCCCCTGTATATAGTTTCATTTTTGGCACAATTGCCGGATCAATAAAATTACTCATGTTCTGTTCCTCCTTATTATTGTTGTTACATTTTCATATCATAAATCTCTTACTGCAAATTCATAATCTTCCATAATATTTACGACACCATCTTTTGCTAATTCCCTTGGCTCTAGTCTCAGTAATCCTTCACGCACTTTTTTATATTGAATTGGCATATATTGACACAAAATATTCATGGGGATTTCTACCATACTTAGGTTCGCAAATAATTTATTAATTGCTTCCTGCACTTCTTTTTCTCCAAGATAATATCTGGATCTGTCTGAAAAGCTATACTTTCTGGCGAGACGCATTTTTTTGTCATCCCCATGATAATGCTTTTTCCAATTATCTGGTTTCTCTAACATCATTCTCTCTAGTACTTCCGCAAAGTAAGAACATTTTTCGGGTGGCAATAATTCTTTTTCTATCATACTGAGTGCAAACAGTGCTTCACGCAATCCATATGTAAGTGCTGGACCTACTTTTAAAATCGCAATACCATCCTCGACCATCTCTTTTAATCCTGTAGCTGTCTGATAATCAGTAGAGTGCCCCTCAAAGACTATTTGCGGATATTGCTTTAGCTTATCAACCAGTTTTCGGGCCTCTGCACGTTGGTACATATGAACCTGCGCATCACCAAATTCTACGCCTGGCTGAACAACAATACCAATAATATCTTCCCATGCATTTCTATACCCATTTTCTTCAAAAACACTTGTATAGGTCGCAACTGTATCTTCAAAATCTTCCGGTTTTGTAACTGCTATACTATCTTCTTCCTCCTGTGCCCCGCCCGGTATCGGCACTTCACTACCAATTATAAATACTGGCCGCAATGCATCAGGCACTGTTTCTATCAGTTCTTCATATGCTTCCATTGCAGTTTTATATAATCTTACACCACGATTAGCAATGGTTCTTGTTGCTAATATTTCATTTTTATTATCGCTTGCAACCTTCATGCTTGTGTCTAAATGAATTTTAGTAAACCCTGCGGCTACGTATTGATATACCAGTTCTGCTGATTTCTCCATTGCATTTCTTTCATCTTCTTCTACCCAGGTAAGCGGTCCAAGATGGTCTCCGCCTAATATAATCAATTTCTTGTCTGTCCCTATGCGCTCTGCAATCTGATATACAAAGTCTCTAAAATCTGATGGAAGCATTCCCGTATATCCCCCAAACTGATTCACCTGATTGGCGGTTGCTTCAATAAGTACTGGTGTTCCCGTTAATCTGGCACGATCAAGTGCCGCCTCAATTACCAGTTCATTTGCACTGCAGTATGATGGAATACCACATTTCTCTCCTTTATTTCTTCTTACAATCATTTCCTGAAGTGGATGTAGCATCTATGGTTCCTTCTTTCTCCTGTATTTTTATTTAACCTGTTGTTTATTTTCTTTAGATAATTCTTTTTCTATGTATGTGCCTTACTAAACTTCACTGTCTATCAATATTTTTCCTTTTACAGCTCCTGGTATTTTGAACATCTCAAATGCATCCGCGATTTGACTGAGAGGTACTTTTTTAAAGATAAAGGATTGATCAAACTTAAGGTCTCCCGTCTTGAAATAATAAGCTGCCAATTCCCATTCATGTCCTGGAAATGGTGCGCTATATGACATCCATGAGCCTGTCAGATTAAATTCCTTGCGATTCATATTTTCCCACTCTTCTACAGAAAAATTCAATTCTCTTGTAGGTGTTCCAACAAAGCACACATTTGCTTTGTTTCCGGCAAGTGCAAATGCCATTTTCATGGTGATTGTATTGCCTGCCGTCTCATATACATAGTCAAATCCCTTACCCTCTGTTACCTCTTTTGCCTTTTGTAAGTAGTCAGCCTCTAACGTATTAATTATGTTTGTTGCGCCTAGTCTGATAGCCAGTTCGAGCCTGTCTGGTACGATATCAAAAACTACAACTTTTTTTGCACCAAATATTTTCGCCCACTGCATAACAAACAGCCCGATCGTTCCTCCCCCAAGGATTGCCACTGTTTTGCCGCCTTTATAATCCACTCTTTGTAAACCGTGCAAAGCAACTGTAGCTGGTTCAAAAAATGCACCCTGTTCAAAAGAAACTTCTTTTTCAAACTTCACAGCATTTTTTTCAGGTACTACTACATACTCTGCAAAGCTTCCATACTCTCTTGAGCCAATAAAGCTGTAATGCTTGCAAAGAGAATAATTGCCCTTCTGACAGTCTTCGCATTTCAAGCAGGGAATAAGTGGTACTCCAGCGACTCTGTCTCCTGGGATCAAACTTGTGACACCTTCTCCAACTTCCTCCACTGTGCCTGAAAATTCGTGGCCGAGTACATTTGGAAAATAGTGGCATGCATCTCCGTTCACACGTGGGATATCAGATCCACATATTCCCGTATACTTTACTTTAATGAGTACTTGCCCTGCTTCAGGTACTGGTTTTTCAATTTCTTCATATCGCAAATCTTCTCTTGCATGTACGACGCCTGCTTTCATGATATATTTTCTCCTGTTCTTTTTTAATATTAATTTTGTTGTATTCCGCTCTGTTTTTTAATTAACTGGTATTACTTTTTCTTTTGCTATATGACTTCAGACTGCTTTTTCATGATACCCTTCAATTGTTGATATAATTCTAGATAAATTTCATAATTTTTTTCATATATGGGCGCATGATTCAGGTTTGGCTTATGCTCACGTTTCACGCGAACAGTCTCTGCTATTGCCTTCTCATAATTCTGATACATTCCGCATCCGACACCTGCTAATAATGCCGCTCCTAGTGTCGTTGCCGTATCAGAGGCTGGTACCTTGATGACCTTTCCTGTAACATCAGCTTTTATTTGCGTCCACAGCAATGAATTTGCCGCGCCACCCATTGCAAGAAGTTCTTCTGTATCCGCACCAGCTTTTAATGCCACTTCCAGATTGTGCCGTAAAGCATATGCCACACCCTCCATTGCTGCGCGAACAATGTGCCCCTTTGTCTTGCTAAAATCAAGTCCATAAAAAACACCTTTTGCATTTGGATCCCAGATAGGCGAACGTTCCCCTGCCATATAGGGCAAGAAAATAACACCATCGCTTCCTGGCTGCACCTTTTCTGCAATCTCATTCAAAAGTTCAAAGGAACTTTTTCCAGTTCTTTTTGCTATCTCCCTTTCATAATCTGCAAATTCTTGCTCCAGCCAGCGCATAACACCTCCGCCACCTGCAGTACCTCCTTGTAATAGCCAAAGGTTGGGTACAACATGAAAGCTTAAAATCAGCGCAGGATCTGCCTTGTATTCCTCTATACAGATGCTCATGCCACCCGCTTGACCACCTTGCTCCTGCGTTTCTCCCGGGTGAATCACACCTGCACCGAGTGTTCCACATGCTGCATCTAGTCCACCTGCAACAACGGGTGTCCCTTTTGCCAGTCCTGTTTCTAGGGCTGCTTTTGCTGTAACCGTTCCCACTATCTCATCGCAATCATACAAATCTGGCAGCATTGTATATTCAATTCCAAGTTTTTCACACATATTTTTATCCCATGTGCCTCTTCTCATATTAAAACAATGCATTCCATAACCTTGCGATTTGTCCATCGTAATCACATCTGTTAATCGATATGCAATATAACCATTCGATTGTAATACCTTATGTATATTCTGATATACCTCTGGAAGGTTTTCTTTATACCAGATAATCTTGGCTGTCGAGTAGGACGGTTGCAGTCCATTCCCAGCGAGTTCAAAAATCTTCTCCGCTCCAATTTCTTTATTTAGGCGTTCACAAATATCTGTGGCTCTGGTATCCATCCAAATAGGTGTATTTGTTAATACCTTTCCTTTATGATCAATTGCAATTGCCGACCAACTTTGGCCATCTATTCCAATACCTGTGATTTCCTTTGGGTCTATATCTGCTTCATAGATTGCTTCTTTTGTAGCTATGCAGACAGCATCCCACCATTCCTCTGGACTCTGTTCTACATAACTAGGCTTTGGATAGTACACATTATAATCACTGCTTTTTGCTGCTAGCACTTTTCCTGTTTTATCAAATATTGCAACTTTACACGCACTTGTTCCAATATCAATTCCCATTAAATATTTGCCCATAATACTTTTCCTCCATTAAATCTATACATTCTCTTTTCACATGACTGTTTTCGGTAGCGCCTCATGCTTCTTTTTCCGAAACGTTTCGGTTATTGTGCAAATATGATCGGTGTGTTTCTGCACACCGATCTGTTACTCTATTAGAAACTGCATTCTCTGACTGAATCTCCTTCTATGATAGAAGTCTGCAAATGCCATGTTTGTGGCTTTTCTGCGTTTCCTGACAGTCGTGTCAGTATTATGTCGGCGGCCTTCAGTGCAATCTCACCAGTTGGTTGTGATACAATTGTAAGTCTCGGTGTTACCGCCTTTGCAAACTCTACGTTGTCAAATCCAATCATCGAAACCTGCTTTGGAATTCTAACTCCCATTTCATTTGCTCCGATCATCGCGCCCATAGTCATCTCATAATTTGCCACAATAACTGCTGTCAACTCTGGGCATTTTCTCATCAGTTGCCCCATCCCCCTGACTGCGCCCTGAATGGTATAATCTCCATGAACAATCCAGTCTTCCTTCAATCTATGATTTGTTTCACCATATGCTACTCTGAAGCCCTCTAAGCGTTCCTGCGCCGTATAGATATCTTCCGGTCCACCAAGAAAACCGATTCTGGTATGTCCCATTTTCATTAGAAACCCAACAGCATTTTTCACTGCAGCAATATTATCCACCAATACACAATCGCATTCCAAGCTTTTAATCTTTCTATCAATTAGTAATATAGGAATATGGTTGTCCTTAAATATCTGCAAATGAGAGCCATCGCTACTTACTGGCATATTAATTATCGCATCTACACGTTTACGATAAAGAAATTCTGCCGCTTCATTCTCTAATTTTTTATTTGTTCGACAATCGCATATAATCGTTGCATAACCTTGATTTCTCAAAATATCCTCAATGCTTGATATGATTTCCGCACAAAAGACATTATTTAATTCTGGAATAATAACACCAACCGTTTTTGTCTTATTAGTTCGCATGCCACGTGCCATCTCATTTACTTCAAAATGGAGTTCCTCAATGGCCTGCTCTATTAAAATTTTATTTTTGTCTCGCACATTTTTTCCATTTAAATAAGACGAAATTGTTGCAAGCCCAAGTCCTGTCTTCTGCGCAATATCCTTAATTGTCGCTACCATCATTATGCCCTTCCGTCACACCCGCACACTCGCATACGGTTAATAACCAGCTCTTTTACAGCTGCCATTCCGGATTTTCCAAGTGCCTTCGGATCAAACGTTTCAGGTTTTTCTGCTAATAATTTTCTACCTGCATCTGTATATGCCGCACGAAGTTCAGTAGCAAAATTCACCTTACAAATACCCCTTCTGACACACTCACGTACTTCCTCATCGCTGAGCCCTGAAGCGCCATGCAGAATAAGAGGAATCGTTACGACTTGTTTCACTTTTGACAATCGTTCCTTGTCAAGTACCGGAATACCTATATAATAACCGTGCGCTGTCCCAATTGCAACCGCTAATGAACTGATTCCAGTTTTTTCAACAAAAATTCTTGCCTCTTCTGGATCTGTATTTGTATCGGCCTCAGCTTGAAGGTCATCTTCTTTTCCGCCTATTTTCCCAAGTTCTGCTTCAACTGGTATACCTACTGCATTTGCCACCTCAACTACTCTCTTGGTTAATGCAATATTATCTTCAAATGGCAATCCAGAACCATCAATCATAACAGATGTATATCCATGTTTTATAGCCTGTACCGCTAACTCAAAGCTGCTTCCATGATCCAAATGCAGTGCAATCGGCACATGTGCATTTTTTGCTTCTGCCTGGACAATCGCAGAATATGTCTCAATCGTTCCATATTTTATTGTAGATGGTGTTGTCTGTAGTATAACTGGTGCTCCCAGTTCCTCAGCCGCTGCTATCACTGCTTTTACCATCTCCATGTTTTCTACGTTAAACGCTCCTACAGCATATCCACCTTTTTGTGCATTTAACAGCATTTCTTTAGAAGTTATAAGAGCCATCGCTATTCTCCTTATTCCGAAACGTTTCGGTTTATGATTAAATTGTACCCCTTTCTTTTTTTTCTGTCAAGAGGTTCTTCTTTTATTTTTGTTATAATATCTTACCGTTTTGTTATAATATCCTATTTTCCTAAATGATTTCAATTTGATTATTTTTTATTCTTTCATTCACTTCATTAAGATTAGGCATTGCATAAATTGCGCCGTCTCGTTCAACACATAGCGAGGCTACAGCATTTGCAAAGTTTGCAAACTCTATCACTTCCTCTAATATAATATCTTCGAGCATTTTACCTTTCTTAATCAGCTGATACAAAAAACCGCCCCAAAAAGCATCTCCCGCCCCTGTTGTATTAACAACTACACTCTTATATCCATTCACATAGCTACCTTTGTTTTTTATATATACATATGCACCTGCCGCACCTAATGTAATTACTACTATTTTTACTCCTTTTTCAAGTAAGTACGCCGCCGCCGCTTCCGGCACATGCTCAGATGTAAGTAAATTCATTTCTTCTTCTGCCAGTTTCATTACATCCGCATATTTAATAATACTACGCATTTCTTTTACCGCTGTTTCTTCATCATGCCACAATCCTGCTCTATAGTTTGGATCATATGAAATGATACAGTTTCTTTTTTTTGCTTCTTGGATTGCATATATAGTAGCACCTTTAGCTGGATTATCTGTCAAAGATAAAGAACCCACATGCAAAATGCAGGTGTCATCAAAAAATTCCTCATCTATTTCTTCTTTTCTGAGGCGTATATCTGCTCCTGGTTTTCTAGCAAATGAAAATCGTCTATCACCAGCTTCGTTTAATTGAACAAATGCTAATGTCGTATATGTCATTGGGTCAAATATCACTTTATCAGCATCCACATTACATTCTCGCAATACATTCTTTAAATATCGCCCATGCATATCATCTCCCACCTTACCGATGAATGCTGTTTTTGCTCCAAGCTTACTAGCTGCACATAAAACATTTGCGGGTGCTCCTCCTGGGTTTTGTTTGAATAGTCTTTGTCCATCTTCTGCTATTCCCATTTGCGTAAAATCTATTAACAATTCTCCTAAAGCTACTATTTCTATCATTTTTATTTACACTCCTTCAAAAACTATAATATTTCACAAAATTCAATTTGTTCTGCATTGGGTCCCAATACATTAAAGTAGGCAATCCCTTTCTCCCAAAACGGTAATTTTTTAATTTCTGAATCTACAAATATACAGTTTGCATTTGACATTTTATAAAATATTCCCTCTATATCTGTAACATTTAGACAAATATGATTGAAAGCACCACTTTGTTTTGCCAGCATAGTACTCTCATAAAATTCTAAAACCAGATTTCCAAGTTCCATAAATACAACTTTTTTTTCTGTCTCTTTTAATTTGGTCTGCATTTTAACTTGAAATCCTAATTCTGTATAAAACAAAAGGGTTTCCTTCATCCGATCTGTTGGAATTCCAATATGTTGTAATCCTGTAATATTATTCTGTTCCATTTATGCCCCCTCTTTTCAATTATAAAAGTATTAGATTCTTATTGATATGCATTTAGGAAACTGCCGAAAAAATCGGCAGTCTCCTATCATTATTTCTACTTAATCAATCATAAAGGTTTGGTGCAATATTCTCATCATCCATATTATCAGCTGTGTACCACTGGCAACCAGTATCAACATCTTCTACTGCTTCACCCTTTGCAGCTTTAACAGCCAATTCCACTGTTTTACGGCCCATGTTCAAAGGATCCTGTGTGATAGCACCTGCTAATTTTCCGCTTCTTACTGCTTCTTTAATAACTGTTCCTGCATCAAAACCAACTCCAACGATACCATCTGGTCCTACTTTATCCATGTTCTCATCTGCTGTTACAAGTGCTTCAGCTGTACCTTGGTTTGAACCATAAATTGCTATAAAGGAGTCATCATTTAGCATATTCTGTGCATCCACTACCATTAATTCTGCTGTTACAGATGCTGGAACTGCTACCTGGATAACCACATCTGCGCCATCTACTTTGTTTTCAAATTTAGCATGACCTTCTACAGATACTTTCAAGCCTTTTGCTTCGATTAATTCTTTCATCTTATCAATAAAACCAAATCCACGATTTAGAACTGATTCTCCTGTTGCATCCTGTGAGAGCACACCAACCTTTGTACCTGCTGCTAATTTAGCCTCAATCAACTTGTAGGTTTCTTCTGCTGCAAGCACACCTGCTGCATAGTTATCTGTTGATGCACTTGCGAAAATAGCGCCTTCAGGTGCATTTGCTACACCAGAGTCAAATCCGATGATAGGAATGCCTGCATTCATTGCTGCTGTTATACCATCAAGACATGCTTCTGTATCAAGCGCTGCAAGACCGATTGCACTAGGTTTCTGGTTAACTGCGTTATTAAGCATCTGTACCTGGTCTGCGATATCGGATTCTGTTGCAGGACCTTCCATTTTTATCTCTACCCCAAGCTCTGCTGCTTCTTCCTGTGCGCCCTGGTATACTGCCTGCCAGAACTGATGCTGGAATCCTTTTGATACCAAGTAAATCAATCCAACTTCGCCTTCTGTTGCTGCTGCTTCTGCAGGTGCTGCTTCCTCTACGGCTGCTTCTTCTACAGGTGCTGCTTCCTCTACAGCTGCTTCTTCTACTGGTGCTGCTGCTTCTTCTGTCTTAGCACCACAGCCTGCGAGCAGTGTGGTTACCATTGCTGTTGCTACAAGTACACTAAGTATTTTTCTCTTCATTTCTTTGTTTC